>Ga0207997_1000060_pt1 | contig 46323 bp, 79 predicted proteins | sample AntAceMetag02UKN_FD_184777 | JGI IMG/M metagenome (GOLD analysis project Ga0207997, IMG submission 184777) | Saline lake microbial communities from Ace Lake, Antarctica - Antarctic Ace Lake Metagenome 02UKN (SPAdes) (version 2) | ecosystem: Environmental > Aquatic > Non-marine Saline and... | reverse complement strand
ATCACTTTCTTGGGTGAAAACGGGAGGGCCCTCAATCCTGTCAGTAGAAGTCTCTGAATTATCCGATCCCTTAACATGATAATAGTCATGGAATTCGCACCCCCATCGGTTTTTCGGGTCCGCCCAATTCTATTGCAATTGTCTTACCCTGACCATGTACAAAAGGATCGGATTCACCATCCCAATACTCATACACAAATTCTGCAATCATGTCAAACATCTCGCCCAAGTCACCAGTTTTTTCCAATTTAATCATTGCTATCACCCCTATATTTAATCAAAGTGAATGTAACAAGTGGATCAATTTGTTCACTGAGAAATACACCCAACCTGCGTTGGGCCTCTTCTTTTTCCACAAATTCGGATATATAGGCGGCCGATCCATCAGCATTTGTCCTCAATATCGTATATGTGTTTAATAACCGTTCTATCATTATTTCTTCTCCAATGTCAAATGCCAATTGTGAAATGGATACACAGCAATGACATGACCCGATCCATCCATACGTTTATCCTTAATCTGAAAGCATTCCCATCCGGCTTCATAACTAAAGTTATCATACGAATATTTTTTGGTATGGCTATTCCATTGTTGGTTGCGTACCACTATGTTATATTCGGCTTTATTCATCATCCATATTCCTTTTCATTGCCAATTTTCCAATTCGGTAATCCAACCACCAAAGCTGTATGCTCTCCCACGTTGTTGAGAATCCACCCTTTTCGAATGCAACAATGTCATATTCCAGCTGGCGTCTTTCTTCCATCAAACTCATCAATTTAATCATTAACATGCCCCAACGCGCCATTCACACAATCCATCACTTCTTCAAAACCTCCCCATTCTGACATATACATGCTATCACCATTTGCATTAAACCGTTCCCACACATACCTAAATGCCCAATCCCCATCTATTCTCTTGGGCTGTATCTTGACAAATATCATGTTGTCCGCCAATTTTTTAATCGTTTCTTCCATTATTCAGTCTCCACTGTATTCCCGACGACCTCACTATACCTAATAAACGGCAGCATGTCATCTTCAATTTCCATTATCGGTGGAATCGTATATCTGCTCAATTCTTCTGATCTCGGCCTGCCGTAGCCAGCATTGCCATTCTCGTACTCCACAATATCACCTTCAAATATTTCCTTACCGTTGGTATCCATCATACCAATAAATTGCATCACTTTGACATGATCCAAATTATAACCCTCATTACAACTGCCAGTATCATTATGGCCTGAATTGGTGAAGAATAATGTAGCCATAGCATAGCCACAATTATTCAGGTATGTCATTTTTTCACCATCCCATATTCTAAATTTAATCTTCATTATGTTCCTCGTAATATTCAACTTCCAAATCACCATTACCGGGGACATCATCAAAAAATCCCGAAAAGGCTTCGTTGCCTTTCCAATATGCGGTATATCCACCATAATCATAATATGCCCTATGGATTACATGCGTGCCCTGTTCCTCACATTGCAACCTGCTCTGATGTCCTGGGCCAACCCCCATATATGACTTGCATGGTTTGTCCTCACTCTCTGGAATATATTCTATTATAACAGTCAAGTGACCTTTGGTAAATCCGTGTTCATCCGTATCATCTGCCATAACCTTTGAATCTTGAATCGCATCACTGACATCTTGTTCAATGTCACCCAATTCTTCGGCATAATAGTTCTTACTAATTAATGTAACCTTTTTACTCATTATCTATCTTCTCCAAATGGTTTATTAAAAAATATTTCCTGATCAGTCGAAAATCTTCTGAATCCGACTATTAATTCTTCGTATGGCACTGTATTACCATCTATTACTGGATCGGTTTCAGTCGAGCCGCCGAACCACTTTTTTATCCATTCGCCGCGGCCTTTGGCAACCAATTTTCTGTATTTATTGTTGCTCACCTATTCGTTGCCCTTCAACAATTGCTTGCCTGAAGCCTGTAACTCCTCTACCAATACTGTAATATACCTATTGTCCTTATCAGTCTCACCGGGTCTGTATATAATAGCCCTATTAGCATTATAATACCCAAACTCATATAGCTCGCCGTTCCATTTTACCATGTCATTTCTATTAAACTTCATCTATATTCTCCTTATCTCAAATTCATCCATACCACATACTTCACCATCATCATATTTTTCACCAACCGGCCTGCCACCTTCAGCTGCAGAATTTTCACATGTTCTAATCCCTCTGAATATGCCGCCAATATCACCTCTGTGCTCATTCATTTCTTCAAGGGTAAATTCCTTTTTAGCAGTACCATAGTTCCATATCCCATACGACCACATGGAATCTCCATCTTCAACGGTACATTCAGTACCCTTATCAAACCAAGTTCCATCTGATATGAATATGTATTTTTTATTATAGTCCATTATTCTATTCCTTTTTTTATAAATAGTAATGGGCACTCTCAAAACCCCGATTTATTTTAGCACAAAAAAAAGCCCCATTGCTGGGGCTATTAATTTCGTTTATAAATCATTATTTTTCTGTAGCAGCATCCATTTAATTATCCACTCGCTCTGACTTGTTCAATGAAATCATCAATATCAATTTCACTTCCTTCATCATTAAAATTTGCATCTTTTATAATGGCCCGCGCTTCAGCTACTTTAATGGCATTTTCTTTAATATGAAATAAGTCTTCAATTTTAACATACGCATTATAACCATAATGCTCTAAAAACACATAGGCATGTTTACCACTATAAACGTCATCGGTGAGCCCAATACATGATTCCGGCTCAGTTGTTTCCCAATACCGAGTTGGAACCATCCATAACTTTTCGTCTTTTTTAATTTTCATTTAATCGTCCAGCCTTTCAAAAATAACCATACGATCTTCATACTCAGTAATAACACGCTTTGGAATCACATCGCCCTCATCACTATCAAAAGCACTCCGTATAAATGTTTGAGTCAATTCACTAAACGCATCAACGTCATGCACCTTATCTGAATATTGAACTCCCCTATGCATCGGTACTATTTGTTGTCTAACTTTCATTATTTGTCCAATTCGTTTTTTATTTCTATTTCAAGAGAATTGGCGTCATTATATTTAGCCAATTCAATCCTGTCACCAGTTTTATCGAAATATATTTCCAATTCTGTAATGGGATACCAACTACCATCGTTACGTTCTTCGACATCTAGGGAAGCATCATATTTTTCCAATAATGCTTTCAATTCCTTTAAAAATTCAGCTTTCATTTAATTAACCCTTATTGTCATATTCATAATAAACGCCAAATACCCCAACCAAACCCATAGCAATACCCAATGGCAACGATACGCCTAACAATACCATACCCGTCCCATATATTGTCATATACAATCCAACTTTAAACATAATTCTACTTTCTTTTTCTTCTCAAAACAGTTACGGTTTTTTTATATTTATCATATCTTAAATTTTTATTTTTCAACGCTGGATACAACAATCGTACTTTTCTAAAAAATTCGAATGTATCCGTTTCCGATTGTAATTCTTTGGGAATTTGGTATTCTTTCATTTATTTGTCCAATTTCCCGTCTATTTGTCTCATACAATTTTTCAATGAATCAGTGATGATTCCAGTGGAAGCTGACCATCTGCCCCAATAACCAGTGGGAGTTTCCTCATTGACACAACACCAAAAGCCCCTATATTTATAGACGCCAGTTTCAATTTTAATTTTTTTGTGGGTTTTCACGGTTTGGTTGTCCTCTCTTATCATACCTGAAGATGCAAGATTATACTGACAAAGTCAACCGTTATTTTAATTTATTTTCATTATTAAATCTTATATAATATTTACCATATCTAGTCTGAATGGTATCAAAATCTTTAGTGGTTAGTTTAAATACACGACTCGCATCCGAAAATTCAAGAGCCACATGATCATGTTTAACTTTTTGTGTTCCATCTTTTTCACTTTCAAGTACAATAAATAGTTCACCCTTATATTTTGTACTGATCGCTGATATATCATTTTCCAACAATTTATCAATAAATTTTCTCTGTATTGTTGTTAGTTTAAAATCCTTTTTCGAAATCCAATCCAATCCAGCCATTTTATTCGTCTCCTCTTGTTAAATATTCCTTTGGCACACCCATTGCACTTATTATCTGTTGCTTGAGATACTCGGTGTCCTCTAGCCAGCTTCCAGTCGGCGGGAAATCGCCCTCGATGAATCCACCGAATAGCGGCACATGTGGAACATTAACAATACCATCTCCCATTGTCGTTTGTCCTTTATAGCCTACCAGGAAGTCCTTGCCTTTACTGATATTTTCTGCCCATGTAATAACCTTCAAATTTGAGATGTGTGCAATATACTCTGGAGGTATCCCCAATTGCCAACCACTGTCTATAGACACCACATGATCCAGTTGGTACGCGCCCTCTACCCCATTCAGCCCACGATCGGATTGCAACCTGTCGTATCCTGGGAGTTCCTGTAGCGGCTGTTGCCGCGTCAGGCGACGAACCTCAAGCTGGTATTGCTTCTTAACTGGATATTTGAGTTTGTACTCATCCCAGCCCGTGAAGCCGGCTTTGGTGGCTCTCATTTGTTTGATTTGAGCGTCTGTACATTTCCCATCCCAAAATCCCTTTTTAAATTTTATTGTGGAGCAGCTATTACAGATTGTACCCTTTTTGATAGAATTTTTCATGTTGAATTTTGATGAAAAATACCGTTCTTTTCCGCAATCAGGGCAATCATTTCTCCACTCTGTGGGTCCCGTTGTCCACGGATGAACTTTAGCGTAATTTTCACGTTTGCGGCCAGTCCAATATTCTGAAAGTTTCTCTTTCATTGAATCCGGCAGTGATCGGCATGAACGGCACACCGATTTATTATCCGCGGCCCGATTTAGGTATCGTTTGCAACTATAATATAGGGTATCCCCACAATCTGGGCAATTCCTTTTCCACTCACTATGTTCTGTTATTTTACTCATTGGTCTTTATTCCTCTTTACTATAAATAGTAGGGAAGGTGCCCAAAAGATAATTTATTTTCGTTTTTGCGCAAAAAAAACCCCTATTTCTAGGGGTTTCTTATTTATGTTACCTATCAGTAAACTTAGTCGTTCTAGACCAAATTCGTGTCAGCGACAACAATCGTGCCATAAAATTCGGGCCGGACCATTTTCTTCGCATAACGCGTCATGACACCCTTACGCGGGGTGAAATTTACTGGATCATACACTAGTGGTGTCATGATCAGTGGAACGTATGGAGCATAAACAGCACCAGTTTCCAAGAAATTACTTCCACGGAAACCGACAAGAATGACGTTTTCGTGCATGTAAGGGTTCTTGTAAACAGTGAACCTGTTATTCAACATACCAACCTTCTGAACACCCATAGCGAATGAAGTGATAGATGCATCACCGGTAGTATCAGCGGCATAACCCGGAATACTTTCGATAATCGTAGCAGTTTCCGGAGAAACAACTAGGAAGTTTGCACCACCACGGAGGGTTTTTTGGTGAATTGCTGCAGAAACTCTTTGGATTTTATTACCCAAAGTCTGATACCACGTTCCCTTAACATAAGCAGAAGCGTTAGCAGATGTCTCTTCGAATAAACCTGTGGAAGCGTTATATTCGTTAGCAATCTTTGCTGACCAGTACTCAGTCCTAGCAGAAGCGTTTGCACGCAACATGTCAAGAATTTCCAAGTCAATTTCCATTGTTACATATTCAGACAACATAGCAGTTAATTCTGCTTCTGCATCAACGCTATGATATGCGTTTAAATCCTGAGCTAGTTCAGGTGTCCAGATAGCTTTTAACTTTCTGGTCTTTGCGACGATCGGAATCGAACGCATCTGAATGTCGATCTCAGGGATACCGATATCATCAGCTGAATTAGGAGCAGGAGTCGTGAAACTGGTCTGTTCGAAATCACCGCGAGTGATGTCAGTAGGTTGTTTGCTATATTTGATTGTGAATTGAGTTCCACTACCAGAAGGTGCGAGCGCGGGATCAATAATAAAGATAGCGTTTGTACCACTTATTTTACTGTAAGCGGGATACAGTGTTGTTACTTCTGAAGTACCAGAACCACTAATTACGAATGAACGTACAGCGTCCCAATCAGCAGCAGCTGCCTGTGCCTTTGGAATGGTAATTTTAAGAAGTGTTCCAGCAGCGACTGATGCAGACAAGTCTGCTTCGAAATCAACATCACCCCAAACCACGGATGCGGTTACGAAGGAAGTTGATGCTACTGATACATCATTTGAGGTATATCCAAAACGACCTGCGCCGTAAAGACCACCAGTTGCATCGCCAGATGAACTTGTGTTACCATAAATGTCGGACCCTGAATCGAATCCTGGTTGTGCTGTAGAATACTTAAAATCTAGATAGAAAATAAGTCCTGAAGGCAGGTTCATAGGTTGTACAGAAACGAATTCCTGTGCAGCTAATTCACCAAATATTCTACGAACTAGTGGAAGGGCTACGCCGCTCCATTCTTCAGAGTTGGAGGCGGTTCCAGTTTTAGATGATTCATCAATAAGCTGACGTGCTTGGTTTTCAAGCAACACTGCCATATTGTTTACATCATGTTCTGTACTAAGACCTTCAAGTAGTCCAGTGGGTTCCCACTTTGCTACAAGAGCCTTAGACTCCTCTAATCTCTTACGAACTGGAGAATAGCCACCCATTAGTTTTTCGATTGTTTGTAGGCTTTTACTCATTTAAATTCTCCTATTTAATGTTTGCGAGTTTTTGAAAACGCTCACGGACTTCCTGACCTTCTGACAAGATGTTATTTGTCTTAGGTTTGGTAGAACGGATAGGCTTGGAGCTTGAACTGCGTCTTTTGCCCTGACGTTTATTTTCCTCGAGTTTTGGTTTTGACTTCTTAGTGACACGACTGCCAAATGATTCTGCCAAAGTTGAATAAACCAACTTGACCTCACGAATATTCTTTGCCCTGTCGAAAGTCTCGACCACTTTAAATTTCTTACCATTGTCCAGTTCAAAGGAACGGAACAGTTTGTTTGTATAAAGTAATTTTGCGTTAAGCAGGTTAACTTCATTTAATTTGTCACGTAAGTATTTCACCACTTCGCGATGCTCGGTAAGCTCAGCTTGTAAGGATTCCAACTGTTCCTCGGCGTCATCTTCATCTTCATCATCATCCTCAGTAAGTTGATTTAGAAGTTCCTGTAAGTCAATATCTTCGTCCATATCGTCCTCATATTCTTCTTCTTCCTCATCCTCAAATTCATCTTCCTCTTTCAGTTTAGCTTTACCAGCTGTACCGATACCTGAAGTTTGATTTGCTTTACCAGGTTGTTTGTTGTCAGATTTACCGATATCTGAAGATACGTCATTTTCCTCAAGGTCTTCTTCCTCGTCCTCGTAGTCCGTGTCCATTTCTTCTTCATCTTCGTATTCATCGTCTATTTCAGATTCAAGTTCGCGAATAACCGCTTCCAAATCTAGCTCGTCCTCGTCCTCTTCAGGATCGGAATCGCCAAACTCATCGTCAGCGTCGAAATCTTCTGATTCTTCCATTTCATCATCTTCAAGTTCTGGTGCTTCTTCGTCGTCGAATTCTTCCTCGTCGTCTTCAAAATCATCACTTACTTCAATGTCTTCGATTTCTTCTTCGCCTTCTTCGGCGTCTACTGCGACTTCATCTTCATCATCAAACGATTCCTCGTTATCAAAATCTTCTTCTTCATCAGCTTCGAATTCATCTCCGTCCTCAAAGTCATCAACCTCAGCCTGAATTTTCTTGGCTAACATTGATTGAATACGTGGTTGAAATGCCTCTTCTAGAGCTATGCGTGCGTTTGCTAGTGCGGTTTCCCTTACTGCTTTTGCGTCTGCAATAGCACTCTTTAAAAGATCATCCATTTAATTTCTCCAATTTTTACAATTGTGGATTTACTAAAGTTATTAGGAACTCTAATTTTGTTTGTTTTTGATTGCGGTATATGATGGCGGGTTCGCCCATACTGCATTTATATATAAATATCAGGTAATTTATGAAAAGTCGCTAAAATACCCAATTATTTTAATTTTTTTGTTGTTTTTCTTAATATTTTGTCGTATATTATAGGCTTTACCTATTATTTTACAATTGGAGGGTTTCTATGTCCCCTATATGACTTTAATATCGCTTTGTACATTTGTTTCACTGTCGGTCTAACACCCCGTTTGAAGCTGTGTTCGTTGCTTCCTGCCACCTCTATTGATATTCTGGCAGAGTCCTGTTCCTTACCCCACACCCATACAGTTAGATGATTGAACAATTCTTTATCATAAATTTTTATTTCAAATGCGGTTTGGGTTGGCGCCCATTCTTTAATCCTGACAAGTCCCACGTCTGCTCGCTTGTATTTTGCAGACAATAATTTTACCAATTCATCAACATCGGGTTTCATGGAATTGACAACCTCATTTGATTCATTCAATTTGATTGATTCGGTTACCCCTTTGTAATCTTTTGCAAAAGCTACCACAAATTGTCTTAAATATTCACGGGTTATTTTACCGCGCCTAAGTCCTGGGAAGAATCATTTTTCAACCTTTGGATTTTTTTGGAATACCTGTTGAATTCCATAGAACCGATTGGATTTGGTCCGTCCACTCATACCATTTTCGTACGCTTTTGCATAAAATAAAATGGCCTTTTTGAGCTCTTCAAATCCACTACCATTTGGGATACCTTTGAACATTTTGACCGCATTAGCTTTGATATACTTTTCTATGGTGTGCATTTCAACGGCCTTTTCTATCATGTCCTTAAACTTGGCAAATGCCCCCTCATTGATAGTAAGCTCTATTTCTTCCCTGATCATTTGACGTAGTTCTGATTTTTTCATTAATATTTCTCTTTGTTCGCGCCGGCCAATTCGGTATAATCTTGTTGGCACAGATCGAAAAATCTTTCAGCGTCCTTATCGTTTTTGAACACTATATAATCACTACCCTTAATCTTATATTTTACACCCTTAAATTCGTCTTTTAGGATGGCCAATGCATCTCTTCTATCGGCACTATTGTTACTAAGTGTAACTCCAACCCCTTCATCCAATTCAGTTGCCCGTTTGGCCCTGACTACACCCATATTCATTTTCTCTTTTACAATTTTGAATATAGATTCGTCTTTGAGGAAGTGGTCATATACTACAAATTCACCCCTACCACTAGGATTCTGTACTACCAGACCCTGTTGTGATGGATGCAAGGCTTTTGATGTTCTGCCTAATATGTTTAATTTTTGACCCTTTTTGAAATTCTTTTTACCGAACTTACCACCCTGAACTACTACCAGTTTGCCCTCTTTATTCTGTTTGGCAAATGCCTGTGCCAGAAAGTCGGATTTTTTATCTTCATTCAATGCACCTATTGCTTTTTCAACATGTGATTGCCAAGTCTCACCACCACTATAGGGATCACCCCAAGCGGATAAAGCCTTTTCAACATGACCATATTCTGTGGATTTCTTATCCATTGACGATCATATTTTTGCCAATTTTTTCTTTGTGGATGCGTCTGGTCGGCTTCTAATGATTTTTGTCAAATCATAAGCCACATCACGTTCCATTATGACTTGAATTTCTTCTCTGATGATTTGTCTTAATTCTGATTTTTTCATATTAATATGCTCGTATATTTTTGCTTAAAAATTTTAATACTTTCTTATACCCGAATTTAGCCACAATGTCCTGAATTATTTGATCGGCTTCCTTATCTTGTTGGGCCAATCTTGAAGCATCAATTGTCAATTCTATGGCATCTCCATTATCACTAACACCCAATTCCATCGCATCACTACCAATATAGTCTCATGTTTGTAAAATGGGCATTTTCAATCGCTTAATTAATTTACCATCAAGTTTATATTCACTTTCATTAACGCTCGATTCTGATAGATTGCTGGACACGGCACTTAGGAAATCGGCTGCAAAATCGGGATATGTAGTCCACCAATTTTTAGCCCGCTTGTCACCCAAATCTTTTTTCATTTGAGCACCAGCGGCGGATAGTTTATCCTTTTCATTCATGCCAGATTTAACCTTTTTCGACTTAACCAACTTTTTGGCTAGATCATCGGCGTAATCTTCTTTTATCATGACCCGCTTGATTTCTTCACGGATTAATTGACGCAGTTCTGATTTCTCCATTGTTATCTCCTATTTGGAATCTTCGACCGACACCTTTCGGTATTCAGTTACAAGTTTTTTGATTTCACCAATAGCTTTTCTGGCTCTACTGCCAGCCGCTTTATTACCCTTTTCTTCAAAGAGCTTGTGGTTATCTTCAAATGTCTTAAAAAGTTTCTTAATTTGTTCGTATTTTTCTATTGTCTTTTCCATGTTATTTTCCCTTTATTTGTTTATGCTTTACGCGTAATCTAACACCGCCTGAATCTGCCTCAGTGCTAATGTTAATTTCTTAACATCCTCTGGGGACAGCTTGGCGTCTTTTAACTTTTTCATAATCTTTTTGGATTGATCCACCAGACCCTTATAATTGGCCTCATTGATCTCTTCCCTGATTATTTCCATAATTTCATCGTCACTGAATGGCAAATCCGCCTCAAGTAATGCTGAAAATTTTATTGCTCTATCTTTGTGGTTCTCCATTTTGTCTCTCCAGTATACGATATTTTTCTCTGATTTTTCCCCTAGCTTTTTGCTCTCTACGGCGCTGGGATGGTTTCTTATATTCTTCGTTTTCCCTTAGTTCCACGAACAACCTTGTATCTTTAATTTTTCTCTTCATAATTTGAAGAGCTTTTTCGATGTTTCCATCAATGACCTTTACACTAATCATATTAACCTCTTTTGTTTTTTATGTTCTCTTATTTTAGCTTTTTAAATAATTTAGTCAAGTGCTGTATGTAACCATGTTTATTAGCTCCTATCACTGACCTATAGTATTTTTTTGCATATTCTTCTACTTTGTCCATATTGACATTACCAGCGGCCTGTTTCAATTCGGCCACATTATTCACATATTCCCCGACCTGATCATCATTGAAATCTTCGGCCAATATACTTCGAATTTCAGAGCGAACCGATTCTTCAAGTTTGTTGGATTCTTCCTTATATTCCATAAATCTTTTTGCGAACTTTTGTTCACGAACGTATGTTGCGTCAGGATTCTTTTTCTTTAGTGACTTGGGCATTTCTGCTCTATCCACCTCATTCAATCCACTGTTATTTACAAAATATGAAATTCTGCGGGCGTCGATTGGATATGTCTTTCTCCACTTATTTTCTTCAAGTCCTTTGAACCACCTGAATACTTCTTTTACGGTTACTCGTTTTTTCTTAGTATCCACATCTTCACTCCATGCTTGTTTTAGATTATTCTTATAATTTGCAAATGTAGCTGATGAATATATTCCAAACGGCAATTGATACTTTTTGTTATTTTCAAGTGACCTCACACTAATTACACTTGAGTCCCTTTTTAATATTTTAAAAGGTTTCGATATTACTTGTTTGGTTACACCAAATCGTTTCATAAATTCTTTATAAAATTTACGATCAATCTTGACCAGTTCACCAATTCCAGCTCGTTCGTCTATTGTCATTTTTAGTATTTCGCGCTAGCGTCCTTTAATATTTTTTTCATAGTATTTATATACCATTTCAAATCGGCATCCGCACCCTTTGACTTATATTTAACAAAATTCGGTTTGAATTTATCATCATAATCACCACCGTCAACAACCACGTTGATTGGCAATCCGGTGTTATCCCCATCCCAGAATAATGTAGCGTATATTAGAGTATCATCACCATCACGGCCCCATTCCCATGCACCAGACATTTGATCCGTAAAGAATTCCCATTCTCCTATTTTCTTACGCTTTAATTTCCGTTCAATATGATCTTGAACTGCCATTTCTTTATCACCGTCATCTTCATCGTCTTCCATTGAAAATTTACCTTCTTGCAATTTGGATTCGGTTTTGGCTTGATAGTTCTTATCTATGTAATTGTAGAATTTCTTTTTCTCATCATCTTCAAGTTCATCAGGTGAGCTGATTCCGTATTTCTTCATTGCACTCCTGAAAAATTTCTCATATTCACCGTCATTCTCTTTGATTTTTTTACCAATTTTACGGATATCGCCACCATCGACTGATTCTTCACTATCACCGCCACCTTTAATTTCATAGTACCTGCCTAGAATATGACCCATATCTTCAAATAGTGATTCCATTCTTTGCTGTACCCCAGCAGCCTCATTAGCGATTTTACTAAATTCCTTGGAATGGTTCCCCAAAGTTTTCATATTTTTATTGATTGTGATTTTATCAAATTCTTCATCAACTTGACTAAGAGCGTGATGCTTTGCAATCTCACACATTTTAGCCAATTTCTGAGCGGTTTCTCTAATATCATTTTCACGATAGATTACCTTGCCCATTTCATTGAAATTTCCAACCTCATTTACAAACTCTTTCAAGTCATATTTTGGGTCTTCTTCTGTTGCAAATTCTTCAGCGATTTTACCAAGACTATGATAACGGAAGTTATTTGTAGGATTGACGAATCCGCCAACTATTGATAACATGTGTTCATCTAATTTTTGTTTTTTCTTTGCCATTATTGGTCTCCTATTTAATGCGCCCTAGGGACGTCTTCGGCTGGTGCATCTTCTATTTTTGCTGTCAATGTCACAAGTTTATCACCCTTGGATGTTTGAACAATTATTTCCAATTGATTTTTCTTGGAGTTACTATTTCTCACTTCAATAATGTCATCCACATTCCTATAAATAACGTCTCCAAATATTTCCATAATTTTATTTGGATTCAAAGATTCAGTTATAATTTCCACTTTTTCCTCGAGTCTCCAATCTCTCCACTTTTTATTCATTTCCATCATGTCTTTATTTTTCATCATTGTCTCCTATGACATATCACCAACCACGCCCTGTTGATGTGGTCTTGGATGTAAGTTTGCTGGCAAGTCTATTTCGTTTTTTACCGAATATTTATCGCCGACCTTAACCTTGGCACTCATAAATATACTAAATTTAGATTCGGGGCTTTTTTTCATAGCCTCTTTTACTTTTTTGGTTACATTCTTTTTGGAACCTTTGTACATCACCACCCCATCTTTGGTGTACCCATACGCTTCGGATGGTTTCATTGCTTCCAATAATTCGGCTCTAATAATTTTTCTGATTATCCGAATTTCCAATGATTCCTTTTTCAATCTGCTTTTCTCCTTGCGACTGCGGTTTTTTGATTGATCTTCAAAGCCAACTATTTTGCCACCCTTATGTGAAGCGTCTTTTCCGTCGCCATTTCCGTATGTACCATGATCTCGGTTGTACTTATTCAATTCGGCTCTGTATTTCTTTGCCTTATCGGATGCTTGAAATTTTTTGTAATAATAAGGTTTTCTAGCCTGATATTCTTTAGCGTAATCTCTCTTTTTTTCAGCTTCTTCTACTGTATCCGGCAGGTCTTCGGTGTCAGTGTCCACAAAATCATCAACTTCACCAGATGTCATACCCTCTGCCGCATCTTTAATTTCTTGAGACGCGTCTGGTAGTTCACCCTTTTTGTATTTTGCTACAGCGTTCATAAACGATTGCTGTGCTTTGCTGACTGCTGGCATTGGTTCTCCCTTATATTTCTTAGAAACCCATTGGGGTTTTTTTGATTTTTTTCAATTCACCAGGTTTCAATTTTCCCGTTTTATAACCGTTCTTTTTCATCATCTTTTCAATGGCCTTGCCACCCTTGCCCTTGTTACCAATCCACCACAATTGAAGTGATTTTTCTAGTAATTTCTGGTCATTCTTTTTAAGTTTTTCATAAATGTCTATAGCCTTTTTCATAAGAGCCAGTTCACCGCTATCAAAATCTTTTTCTTTTCCAAGGTGTAGTTTGTCCCAAGCCATTTTAAGTACTTGTGCATCCTTTTTGGGGATAATGGGTTTATCGAGATCATCCATTCCTCCCTGTCCGCCGCCTACCATATCCAGATGGAATTCTTCAGATTTTCCGTTGAATTCATAATCAAATTCACCACGCATACTGTCCATTTTACTATCCACTACAATATCAATCATGGTTTCTATTAAATGTTTCTGTTCACCCTTTGGTATGTCTCCCCATTCTTCTCCAGAATAATTACTTTCAATATTTTCACCCTGTGCAAATACTTCATCCCAATAATAATCAGCTTCATATTCAATAGTATCACGTTCCATTTCCTTGATACCCTCTTGAGTAATCACCTCATAAGTGGAATCGGTCATTGAAAAATGACCACGCTTAGTATTCATTTCAATTGCATAGATACCATATTCGGATGTACCAATTGCAACACCATCTCCATATAAATCGGCATATTTGGCCGCTTCATTTAGAAATGATTTCCAATTATTACCTATTGATTCGTATAATATTTTCTCATTACCCATGATTACTCCTTAATTTTCTTACTTATGGACTTTAATTTCTTCATCGCCGATTCTATAGCTGTAGTGGCATTGTCAAAATGTTTAAATGCGGAATTGAACCAATCTTCATGTGAATTGTCATTTAACAATACTTCCAAATCACCGAATAAATCCTCTAGTTCTTCCTGTTTTTCGGCAACCACCTCTTCCCAATGTTTTGACATCTTAATGTCAGCTTCATTGATAGATTTTCTACCATGGGAATTCATTGTATCTTCCAGTGTTGGACTTGGTTCTCCGAACTTGCGATCGAATGCATGTTCACTAATTAAATCCTTTAAATTCGTTCTTTTCATTATTTGCCCTCCTTAGCCAATAGTTTTTTAGCGTCTTTGCCGAAGAAATCGGCAAGCCTTTGTAAATTTTTCATTGTCAATTTGTTGATTTCTTTATCGGATTCCCAATCGCTAAATTTATCCTTTGCCATCTGGACAACCCTATCAATGTCACGGCCGAGGTCACCTTCTTCTTCTTTCAAAAGCTCTTCTTTAATGATTTGACGTAATTCAGATTTTTTCATTATTTATCCTCTAATAATATCATTAATGATTGATTCTACTTTACACCATTTTCCACACGTTCTGGCAGATGGATCAACCGATTCATTCACTGGGTACATAAATGCACCATGTGTACTCGGATTTGAAACAAAATCGAATGCAATCAATTCGAAATCATCTTGGACTTCTTGTGCACCACCAGCAGCTTCAGATTGTTGAACCGAACCTAAACCTCTGGATGAAATACCCAATTTTATGCCAGCTTTAAATAATTCCTTTAGAATATTTCCAGAAGGAGTACCCAATACTTCGATGGTTCCAATTAAATTGTCACCTTCCCAATGTGTTTCCACAATATTATGAGATACGTTCTGTAGGTTTACTACTGAACTATCGGGGTGATCCAATTCACCCATCGCTCTTTTCTGTTTAATGAAATTTTCGGAATATTTTTCCGCTTCTCTCATTAAAATCTTGCGTGGGTAAACCCTACCATTTTGATTTTCGGAATTTGCACGTTGTAATACACCCTGTACAATTACCTTGCCATTCTGTTTAATAGATTCCGTAATTTGTTGCGGTGAAACATCAAATAACAAATAATCCACAATTAGCTGTCTAGTTATCATATTATTTCCCCTTTATACCAGTATCTTTTTTAAAATATTTCATTACCCCGTCCAATCCCTTGGATATTACTGAGATTTTTGAACTGGAAGATTGTGAATAACCACCGGCGTCACTGGCCACCGAACTTATCAGTCAGTGAGCGTGTTTGAGTTTGCCCCAATCATTCTCAGCCTGATCCACCTTATTTGGAGCCATATCTTCATTCATAAAATCATATTCTTTATTTTCAAATGCTTCTTCAAAATCTGCAGCATATTCTTTAGCCAATTCCATACGTTCCTTTTTAGGGAACACATCACGTACATTACCGCCATACTCTTTGACATATCGTTTTGCACCATCGTCAACCAAATACATAAATAATTTTGGAGCCAAAGCGGCGTCAAATTTACCAGATTTCTTTTTCTTAGATAAATTCTTCAAAATTGGAATAAACCGCTGTTTATACAATGCTTGGTCATTATCAATAAAAATCTGAAGTTCTCTTGCTTCGATACCCAGTTTTTCATTCAATGACACCCTATGTGCTACCATAGTTTCATACATTTTTTTAATATATTTGTTGCTGACATCAGCTTTTGTGTATTCACCTACCGCTGGGTCTTTATGACCCTTTGCTCTGCCGGATTTTTCAACCTTACCATTTTTTTTGTTTCTGAATGCATTGGGAGTCTTAGGAGGACCTTCACCACCATCAATGTTACCAGTCGCATTGGCCTCGGCCAACTCAGCTTCTACTAATTCCCTAATATAATTCCGTAACGCGTCACTCATTATTTATCTCCTTTGATGGTTTTCTTGATTTCTTTAACTAACTGATAATATCTCATCATCTTAACTACCTGATCATCTTTTACAAGCTTGCCAGTTGTTACCTTACTGACTTGAGCAATTGATTCCTTCAATTTGATACGAGTAATATCGTCATCAACCTTGGAAATCAATGATTTTAATTCCTTTGTCACTCTCTTAGATTCAACATTGATATATTCCCTCAAATTATTGGTATTTGAAATATTATTAATATATTCCTTTAACAACTTTTTCTGATGGGAATCTAACGCCGAATAGCGTTCATTGAATTTGTCAACTAAAATTTGGTAGGATAGTAATCTCAAGTCTTTTTCCTGCTTTTGATACTCACTAACAATTTTAGCCTGCTTGTCTTTTTTGGCAATTGGGTTTCTAATTATATGTTCAATTATTGTAAATCTGCTATTAACAGCTTCGGCGGGATCGAATGTACCACCTGAAGTCTCAGACAAAAATAATTTATAGATGGACGCGTAAACTTTATAATTAGGTATTCTGGCCGCGAAAAATTCATCTACACTGTAATTCTCTTTGATCTCTTTAATGAGATTATATTTTTCGTTGTGCAAATTTGAATTTTTGATTTTTTGGCGTGAAGATATCACCGCCTCAATCAACTTATCCGCTTTAGATTCCACATTGTAATTTTCCCCAATCAATATACGGTACAATTGTTGCTCTCTTCCGAGTTCCGTATTCTCATTAAAATACTTCTTAATAATATCTATGGCGGAAGAATTCTTCCTATTGTTAAGAACATCCACTGTTATCTGTCTTGATAATAGTTCAAATAAAATCCCAGTGTTCTTAATCTTGCTGTGTCGCAAATTTTTACTCATATTTTCACTCCATATTAATAAATTCTATGCAATTTATCTTATATATAAATATTAAAACTTCCTAAAATCGGTGCTTATTCAGCGTCCTCTGAGCTAGAAATATCATCTTTATATTCTTTTTCTATATCATCAGATTCTTTTAATATTTTTTGATTCTTTTCTACGAACTTTTCACCCAATCTTGTCTTTAAAGACGCGTAATGTGAGAGTGATAAAGTTTTTCCGTATTTAGGACTATTGCTACTGGCCTTTTTCATGTCATGTTTTCCTAGTGGATCACGGCCGGTAGCGGAACTATCCTTACCATACTTAGGCCCTTCTTTAGGTCGGCCACCACCTGGATGGCCACCTGCAGGAGCTTCATTATCTTCTCCATAATCACCATAATTTTCTTCCTGTGCGCCACCTGGAACTGGATGTGGGGGTCCGCCGCCCTCTTCCCCGCCGGCGGCCATCATGGCACCTTGTGTACCAACAGCTTCACCAGATTTCAATGGATCATTTCCCTCATCTTCAATCTGTTGATAACGGAACTTGCGTTTTTTGTCTTTTAATAGTTCCAGTCTGATTTGTTCTTGTTCGGCTTTTCCGAATTTGAAGATATTATTATATATCCAATCTGTAGGTGCCAAATCGTCCTGTAGAAGTGAACTAGCCGCTGAAATTTTGTTGTTCAATAATTCCAACCGTTCCTCTTCAAACATGATAGACGAGTTAGTTAAGCTAAGATCAAAATTAAGCATTCTCTCATCCCTATACCCTTGAGTATAAAGGTGAACCACACCAATTTTCATCAAAACGTCAACTATCACCTTTTGGATTCGCTCGATTGTTTTTGCAAATCTCACATCTTCTGCTGCCAATGTTGATTTACTGTTTAGAGCCTCATCGTATCCCAAGAATGCCCTAGGTACTTTCAAAGCCGCCATCATTTTGTTCTTCAAATATTCTATATCATCGGTGGACTCATAAGACAACCCAGATAATGTGTCAATCTCAGTTCCACTATCAGAACCACGCACTGGAAGGAAAAAGTCCTCAGTGAGATTCTGCATGTTGTATCTTAAATTATATTCACCAGTCTGTTCATCCATAACTGGGGTTTTTTTCATTTTGGAAATAACCGATTTCATGAATGGTTCAACCTCATTTGGAGCAATATTACCAATATCCAATTTGAATACTCTCTTTTCAGGGGCCCTCATGATTCTGTGAATCAGCATGGCATCTTCCATTAGTGTTAGTTGTTTCCACGTTTTACGGCCACCTTCAATCATACTTTTACCGTATGGCAAATAGTTTGAATCTGAATGTAGTCTAAAGTGTGCAACCTCATAATCTTCCAGCATCTCGGTTTCATCATTACCCTTAGCCATGTGTCTGGTTTCACCCTCGCCCAATTGAAATTTAACCTCATTTGGTTTTGCTGGGTCTAATCCTTCAAGTCTAACCACATCATAGGCCGACATTGGAATAACATTGTATATACCATAATTGTCATCTATCTGTAAATGCAGGAAGAAATCCCCATACTTACACATATTTCTAACTCATGGCCACAAGTTGAATTCAACATTCAAAATGTCATAATACAAGTTATGTAATACTTCCCTTACACCCTCATCTTCAGCGGTAATCTCAATAACATCACCATATTCGGATTTCATTGTAGAATTGTGAGTATATATTTTCGATCCATCGACCGATTCAATCGCATAAATGTTAGTATCATCCACATCAATAATATCATATACATCTTCCAATTCAGGCAATTTCTCAATAGATATAATTTTATGATTAGAAGAATCCGCAAAATCACCAAAAGAATGATATCCAGCTTTATTTAATATATGATTAAACTCTATTTTAGTAGTCCCTATATTATTGCACAATAAATTAAAATTTCGCTTTGGATTTTTATTGAATTTGGATATTTTTAATCTCATGTCAGATAATAAATGTTTATTTTTCTCAAAATAATATTCACGTGGTAATGATTTTAAATTTGATATTCCATAATATTCACATACCATTTTGGAAAATTTTAAAAATTCCGAACGATTAAAATCGTAGTGATTAGATAAAATATTTCTAGCACTGCTATTTTTACCACCAGTATACTCTTTCATTAATAAATCAACTAGTGTATTTAAATCATACTTACTAATTCTATTCATTGATGATATTCATCTACCATTTTTATTACCAGACAACAATTCGCCGTTGCCATACATTCCATTTTTTTCACCATAATTCCCAAATAAAACTTTTCTTTCATTGTCAGTAGTTTTCGACATTCAGTCTTTCATAAATTTAGACTGGCGTATAGCTACTTGATGTTTAAGTTCGGGTGTTCAATATGCCTCATGTGCTTCCTTAATTTTGTCTTTATATGCATGAGTTTTGGTATCATCTGACCACAATTGTTTGTTAAAATCAGCATGCATTTGCCAATGCTCTTTGGAATTAAGCCAAATTAAATGTTCCGGAGAATTATTTCTCTTATCAAATGAACTATGGTGTATTACAGCCTTATCCGTTTTATGCTTTCGTTCTTCCAATAAAATTTTATTATTTTTAGCAACCATCCGATGAACAAATTCGAAATTTTCTCCATTTTTTATCATTTCATATCCAGGCATATTTTTATGTTCACTTATTTTAGTAGAAAGAGCATAAATTCCATCCCCGACTTTAAAATTTTCAGTATATTTCAATTTATTATTTGAATCCAATCACCTATGATTTCCAGTGGATTTCAATATCGTACCATCTTCCAATGTTATTTTATAAACATCGGATTTTCCCTTATATGCCACAAATCTACCCATAGACGGTTTAAAATTTCCACCATCGTCAATACCATACAACCAAAAATCGGTCATATTATTATCAAACATTTCTTTTAAAGTCAATTTTTGACCATCCAATAATGGAATTATGGTATCGCCTGCCAAACATTCATCTGCATAAATGTCTAGTGCGGATGAGATAATAGCATCCGCATCCATTTGTTCGTAATCTTTGAAAAGGGCCATTCTCTGCCCAGCTTGATAGAATTGTATAGCACGACCAGTTGACCCACCCATTGATGAGTACAATCTAGTATATCTATCCATGAAATTTCTATTCACAGTAGATTGGACATTGTCCGTGTCCACAACCTTTAATTTTCTACCACCAATATTGCGAACAATAACGGTTCCAGAAAATAATCTTTTTAAATTCCGTGCTAATTTACCTTCAGCCATTCTTTACCTCGTCTCTTTTAATCCAGCAACCAGTCCAACCCAACATTATTCCCATGTGAGTCGTCCCAATTCCATGAATCATTTTTATTACTACTTTCGCTATAAACTGGTTGATAATCCACCATTTGCTTCATTAAATTTTTCTGCTGAGTCATTCCCTCAGTTCTTAGACGAATTGCAGTATCACGTACCCATAGGGCTATCGCGAAACTCATTACTAAATCGTCATTAGCACCATAATCGGCCTGTGCGGCCGAAGCAGGACCATATACAAATGAAAATAACTCATTTATTAGTCTATTGGAATGTACTATTGCGGTTTTATCTCTAAAATATTCCACCAGTTTTTCCACGATCATTGGTCTGGTTCTGCTAGTAGTTGAAAACCCTGCCACCATTTTTCGATCGTCTCTATAATATTTGTTTGTCATCTGTGATTTTACATCCACATATTTCAAGTCCGATGTGGCGTAAAATAAATTCTTATAATCCCTGTCAACAACCTGTTGAATCGAACCCCAACCAATATTGGCATTTTCAATAATTAACAGTGCGTCATTATATTCTGTAGCCACATTTACACATAAATCTCCAAATGCTTTAGTATCGACTTTCCCCTGATACTCAGCCACTTGTTCCAATGTGTCAATATTAATTACATGAAATGCGGAATAATCCTTACCATCGCCACGTGCCACGTCTGCCGAAACCACATAGGATGCTCCAATTTCAGGATATTTCCATTTTCAATAGTTACCGTCAAGACCTTCTCGTGCGATGGGTTCTTCCTTTAAATTATCCAAATACCATTGAATAATTGGACCGGGGACTACCGATTTTCCAGAAGTGATAAACGAACAATCGCATTCCTGGGCGGCCAATTCTGGGCCCAAATCCAAAGATTGCTTGTCACGCCATACTTGATCACGTTCTGGGTGTACCGTCCAGTGAAGATATATTGGAAAAAATGAATTAACCTTATTCTCCGCACCAACCCATATATCGTGAAACCATCCAGTAGCACCATTTGGTGTACTCAATGCAATACAGCGGCCACCAGTACTTAATGTCTGTTGAGCTGCTGTCCATATATCGTTAATTTTTGGGATGAATGCCGCTTCATCGAGAATCAATAATGATAGTGATTCTGATCGTGCAGCGTCTGGGGATGATGTATCTGCTTTAATTCTTGAGCCATTCTTATAACTCATTGAAAGTCTGTTATCCTCCGTACAGGTGGATTTTAATCAATTTGGTAAATTTGCATGCATAACCCTTACTTTTGTTACCAAGTTTTTGGCCTTATCCTGTTTCGTAGCGATAACCAAAATATCCTTATCCGTATTGAATGTCATTAGTCAAAGGGCATATCCGGCAGTTAATGTGGATAATCCCAGTTGTCTAGCTTTGAGAATTACAGTGTAATTATTGCTTACTATTTTTTCTAGAGTATCGGCCTGAAAATCATAAAGGTTAAAATTTACCTTACCACGTTGCGGATGCTGAATGATGCAGTATTTTCTCATAAAGTACGTGGGATCAACAGCACACTTAATGTACTCTTTCTTCATCGCCTCTTTTAGTTTTTGTGCTTCATTCATCATATTATCCCACTATTTGCCCGTTAGCCCATAATGTAAATCATACTGTGGCCATTCCACCGACATAAGCAATCTTCGGATTCTGCCACCATTTGGGTTTAACCAATTCTACTCGTTCTTCTAAAATTTCTATATTCTTATCTTTGGACGCAATAATCGAAGAATCCATTTCCGCTTGGAATTCCAATTTCTTTATAATCATACCCTGTGTCACCATAGCTACTGTCTTTAAACTGTCCTGCCGTTGCAATTCAGTCACCTTATTGGCAATATTTAATACTTCTTCATCCGTAAATGAATGTTGTCCAAATCCACATGACAATAATACTATCAGTATTATCATAATCCATCTAACCATTAGCAAAATCCTTGAGAAATTTAACTGCAGCGTCTACATCATCGCTTTTATATACAGTTTCCATTTCTTCTATTTCTTTTTTAGTATTGTCCAAATCACCCTTGAGCTTTTCGATTTCCTTTTTATTGGCCTGCTTATTATTCTCCAATTGGGCAATTTCCTTTTTGACTTCTTTTTCTTTTTTCTTATTATCTTTGATAACCTTGCTCAAATCCCTAATTTCTTTATTCTTCAAAGCAAAGAATATGGATGCAATACTAGCCAACGCCAGTATTCCCTTCCATATATATGTAAATATCTTATTCATTAATTTTCGCCCTTTTTATTTTCGGTCATGCCCGCTGATTTTAATATAGTCTTTAATGCGTCTGGATTCTTCTCTATATACGCCAACATAGTCAAAATTGGACTATGTGCCTTAGGGGGAATCCCAAATTTATTGAATATTTTCTTAATGGGCTTTGGGTATTCTTTTTCTTCATTTTTTGGTCGGATATCCTCTTCATTTACTGATTTGAATCCGTCTCCAAAATTATACACCTTACCCACATCGAATGTGATATCACCAATTTCCATCTGTTCATCCAGTTTTTTAACAGAATAAACTTTCCCGTCTTTGTTCAACATGTCTATTAGTTTCACGTTTTTCTCCACTTATTTTAGTGCGTTCGCCCACTCTTTTGGACTTGGGATTGGCTTAGAAAATACCAGCTCCACTGAATCCATTTCATGTGGTGTTACTTTTGCTTTACCAAAAGCCTTTTTTAGTATCACAATTTCTTTTTTGAAATCGTATGCGCCCTTTTTTGGGTACAACCAAATAGTTTTACTGTCAGTAAGATCACCAAGATATTTACCAAAATCGGCATGCACTGGTGCAGCCTCATTCAATTTCTGAATTTCTTCCCTAATAATTTGTCTTAATTCTGATTTTTTCATTTACTTTTCCTTCAATTTAATATTAATACCACCTATAAATTTTCAATTTATGCTTTTTCATCAATTTGGAAAACTCATATCCATCCCCATCCCAAATGGTTGAAATTTGATCACCAGATGGTTTAATTATTTTACCACCAAATTTTTTAACATTGGATTTAATAAATTTTTCTTCATTCGGATTGTCATATCAAATTTCAATATTAATTGGTCGGGCTTCATTCAATTTCTGGATTTCTTCTCGTATAATCTGTCTTAATTCTGATTTCTTCATTATGGTTTCTGATTTTTTCACTAAATTTCTCCTATATACACTTGTTCACTTATAAATATTAAAGTTCTGATAATTCGCTATTTACTGAGTCCAACATCTCATTATACTCTTTTGTAGCTTTATCTGCTAGCATTTCAATCTGAGCCTTGTTGGTTTCCCATTTTTCCTCTTCAACTGAATGACCATCTGGATTAATCTGATTGAGAAATTTCACTTCCTCACCCTTACGCCATTCCACTATACTAGCAATCTGCTCGTTTATCCATGACCTCTTATTCTGAAGCACCTTTGTCTTTTCGTACACATCCCATGTCCCATCAATCCTGTGTCTATTCTCTTCAGTTACCACACAATCCATACATTTACCAGTAAGATTGAAAAATTTCTTATCGGCCGTTTTATTCATTATGTGTTTACATTCGGGGCAAAACATTGGCATTCTAGCCGCCCTTAAAATTTCCGATTTTTCATCACGATCAGTCTTTTCTTTAGCAGTTTTCTCGCGTTCTTTAATAATGGTTTCATCCTTATCTGGATTCCACATTGATACTTGTATTTTCTTGTCTGGATTTCTACCTGCCAGAATATCCTTCATGGCCTTATTTTCTCTGTTCATATTAACCTCTTTTGTTTATTTTACCTTATCTAACAATATCCGGATTTCATCTATTTCATCCCAAATCTCATACCAAGCAGCATTCAAATTTCTTATAAATTTATCATTCAATCCATATTGCTTCCATTGAGTTTTAATCTTAGATTCTTGTTTCTCAATTTCTTTAATCATTTTATCGTATTCAGATTTAAGCTTTCTAATTTGATGAGGGCTTAATTCTTCCGTTATCATTAAATCAGTCAATTTCATTATTTTTCTCCCAAATGCCATGCACCTTTTTTATTTACATGTTTTCAGCAAAATCTTTTGCATCATTTCTAAATTTTTGCCATTCTTTTCAAAAATCGTTGTTGGATTTTAGTAATTCTTTTCACGAACTATTCATTTTATCATATTTTTTGTCTTGTTTTGCCATGGCCGCAAATACTTTTTCGGCCACTTTGGGTCGAATTCCTTTATCAATACCACCCAGCAAATTTTTATCTGTGCCAGTTTCCTTCAAAATTTCTTCTCTTATCATTTGTCTTAATTCTGATTTTTTCATTTTAGTATGCTCCTTTTTCACCAGGACCGCCTATCGCCGCGTCCACAGTGCGTTTATCACTTGCACTTAGTTTCTTATAAATAGTACCATAATCTTTATGGAACACATCTATTTCAATTACTTTCTTATTTTTAAACGCCTCAAATCGGACAGTTTCATACGTTTTTCTCCTAGAAAGTCAATAGACCCATAATTTGATTTATGCTAGCGAATGAACCCGTGAACTTGTATATCTGCCCATTATACTTAAATACAATGCCCTCAGTTGGTACAACCGCATCCAACCCCCCGATAGCATCCAATCTTTTTAATTGTGTATGCAATCGTTTCAAGTTTTTAGGATCACCCTTTTTTTCAATTTCCTTAACAGCCTTTTCAAATTCATCCTTCATGTTCTGTACGGATTTATCTGGATTTACGGCTAGATATCCACTTACATTTTTCAGTATAGTTGCACCGACCTCAAAAAACAATGTTTCGAATGGAAGCATATTTTCCTTAACCTGAGCCGCGTGGTCATTCTTATCAAATGCTAACGCCCATTCTAAAAATTCTGGATTATTCTTTAAATCTGCTTTCATCATCGCCACACTATATGATTTCTCAAAAAATCCCCATCTCCTGATCAACCCCTCTAATGCACCACCGATATTTTTAGCTTTCATTTTTGCCGCTTGTTTGACTATAAATGATTTCCACCATTCTTGATGATACATCGCCAATGTGGCTTTGTCGCCAAGTGCAAATTCACTCTTTAGTTTATCCAATCTGGCCGAGAATTTCTTCTTTAACTTGCCAAAATCTTGATGCTTTGGAATATCCAAGAATATGGGTTGTTCTATCTTATAATGTTTTTGAACACTTTGATTGACCTGTTTAATCATTCCAGCCAATATCCTACCACTACCGGGAACCTCACCTATTGGAGTACCAGCGGCATCATATTTCAATGCCCCATGGAATATAATCTGTGCCAAGTCATAATCCACCACATTAGCAGATCCAGGTCACATGATTTCAAGATTCATAAAGTTTTTACCCTCATCGAACACCTTGTCCCTTTGTTTATCCGACAATTGACCAATGGCTTTGCCCAAGTCTTTCATGGCATATACGAATGCTTTGTATATCTCACCCCTACCTTTAAATTTGGCAATCATACCCTTTGTATCTAATGCCGTTTTTCCAGCATTTTTGATATGACCCTTATTTCTAGCAGCGATTAGTTTACCATTTTTCCATGATAACATAAGGTTCTGGCCATCCAGTTTTTCACTGACATTATCCTCACGATTTAGTTGTCCACCCAAGCCCAATTCTATAATTTTTTTCAAATCCCCGAAAGTCAAATCTCTGTTATCAAATGGGTGAGCCATGTGTCCGTAGGCTCCTCCTTCTTGTAACAATTCTCCACGAAGAAATTCAGCTTTTCACCATTCCTGTGTAAATAAATTTTCATTCATTTCTTTATCCTTTTCCATTCTATCCGAATTTTCAGTACCATCCTTGGCACCTGCAGCGACTGGAGCTTTCGCACCAACACCCGTAACTTTTTTACCATCAATTCCCATCCACTTGATAATTTCCCAACCAAGTTCCCGATTCATCTTAGCGAAGTGTTTTTTATACCTGCCAACTGGGTCTGGGTAACCCTCACCATCACCAGTTTTTCCGTAAGCAACAGCAGGAACCGTACTGTATTCCATTGTAAAATCATTTTCAGGGTCTTCCGCACCATGAGACAATATGTAATCCATGACTTCCCAACCTGTTTCTTGGAACATGGAATTCAACCATTTCTTGGATACCCTTTTGTATTCAGCGAATGTCTTGTAAAAAATTGGAGGGCCATCATCAGTTGGGGCCCTGGAATTAATACTAGCCTCTTTAATTATTGCCACGATATCCGTTTCTTCTATAAATCTTCCAATTATTTCATCATTCAATTTAACACTTTCACGTATCTCATTTTTAATCAAATGCTCGTTTGCTTTTTTAAGTATATCCTTGCCGAACTTTAATAATTTAAGGCCTTCTTCATATTTCACCCATTTATATTTCGTATGTTCGAATGACAACTTAACTTTTTCAGTTGGTGATTCTCCCAAGAAATAAACAACAAATTTGGGGGCAGGCTTGTCCAATTTCTCACCAGTCGAATAATCAACATTGACGAAAAATTTCTGAGCCGCCTTCCATCCACTATCAATTTTGGATATGGATATTCCAGTTTCCTCTTTGGTTTCCCTTTTTGCGGTAGCAACAGAGTCCTCACCCTTATCTAGCATACCTTTAGGGAATCCCCACAAGCGGCCACTATGCAACAATAAATAGTATATTTCACCACCCTTTTTGATATATGGTACTATACCAGCCGATTTAAATACCCTGCCCTCATTTAATTTATCTTCTGAAAATTTGAATTTAGTTGCCATAGCTTTCTGCTTGGCGGTAGTTCCACCCTTTTTCATACGAGCGTTTCCCATAGCCGACAATTTGGCCTTATTAACCTTTTTCTTCATCGGTGAAGCTTGATGTTGTTGATACGCTTTGGAATCGTGCTTTGGTGGTTGTCCTGTGTAATATTTAATCGGCAATAATCCATACCCATGTTCTTCAAAATATGGAGCGAGTTCTAACCTATCGGGATTTTTTTTGAAATAATCCCCCTTGAGTTCGATCAGCCAATCGTCATTAATTTGAACCCCTGTCACCTCTTTTAACGCTTTGTTTATATATTTTAATTGGGTTTTCAATTTATTTTTATTTGGAACATACCAAAATGCTATTATCTTATGTTTTATCCATACCCTACCCGAATATTCCCAATTGAATCCCACACCAGGATACTGTACAATCATACTCGAATGACTACTGCCTTTGTCACTAATAAACATCGTTTTTAAATCATTTCCACCGGGAGCAAACGAATAAGCTTCATTGTCTCGGTGAGTCACCGTGCCATTATCACTGATTGCTACTTTGTCCGGAGATTCAGTGATATCTTCACTAAATTTGAATTTGGTCATCATGGCTTTTTGTTTGGCGGAAGTGTGCCCCTTTTTGGATCGGGCACTATCCATAGCCTTTAATTTCTCTTTTTTGGCCGCACTTATCTTTTTCAGTAATGGAGACAATAAATGTGATTTGCCCATTTCCTCTGCAGTCCGTTTTTCACTGCCAGCGAATTTTTTCAATGGAATAATAACAGTAGTAGTGTCCCATATATTCCAGCGATCATTTTTGAAATTTACATCACCTTTAATTTTTTTGGCCCATTTGCCTTTTGAATCGGCAACAACGTCGACGCCCCAAGTATTGATGTCAATCTTTTCATTATATTGTTTCAATTCTTTATTGAGTTGTTTAATCATCTTAGGCAAATCGGATGCTTTTGGATAATCCCAAAATGATATAATCTTTTGTGAAGTCCACAATCTTCCGGCATAATGCAAATTGCTCCTACTCCCAACCCTGTGACCATCATGATCTATTATGCTACCATGAGTTTTTCCATTTTCTTCTCCAACTAGGGCATCACCTTCATGATCACCATTTCTTTGCCAACCGAATGCACGCGCGTCACTATGATGAAATCTCAAGTAGAACGCATTTCCCATAACATCATCTGGGGATTCTGTAATATCCTCTTGGAATTTAAATTTAGTTGCCATCGCTTTTTGCTTAGCACTGACATTCCCTTTTTTAGCTCGTGCTTGGTTCATCGCTGATAATTTTATTTTGTCCAATTTTTTCAACAATGGGGATAGTAAATGTGATTTACCCATTTCTTCGTTTGATCTATCCTTACTACCAGCATATTGTTTGATGGGAATAAGTACATTTTGATATCCAGGAGATAATACATCAGCTATCCAATTGGTATCATCTCAATCCGCATTAGGATCAAGTGGTATTTTTTTCGACCAATCCCCTTTTTTGTCTACTATTACTTCTACTTTTCAAGTATTGTCTATTTTTAATGGCCAATCATTTTCTTTAGCCGCGGCATTTATCTCTTTAGTTAATTTTTTCATTTGGGCCAAACTGGGATACTTCCAAAATGACATTACTTTCCTCATAGACCACAATCTACCGGGATATGCATATTTTTTTCTTGGCCAATCTTTGTCAAGCATTCCACCATGAGTTTTTAAATAACCAATATGCATTTTGCCAGCATATTGACCAAATGCAAATGCATCCCTATCAAATGGTTGTAGATTCAATGTTTCTAAGCCCACCCCATCTGGATTCTCGTTTAGTGTACCTTCTGAAAATTTGAATTTGGTTGCCATCGCTTTTTGTTTAGCCGATACATTACCCTTTTTGGTTCGGGCACTATTCATAGCCGCCAATTTGGCCTTGTCCAATTTTTTAAGAAGTGGGGATAGTAAATGTGTTTTACCTTGTTCCGATTTTGACCGCTCTTTACTACCAGCATATTGATCAATTGGAATAAGTACATTTTTATAACCATCGGCTAGAGCCAAAGCATTTCATCTGTACCCATCATTATCATCAAAAGTATCACCAGTTTTTATTTTTTTAGCCCAGTCTCCCTTTTCATCCATAATGACTTCCACTTGCCAGCTATTGTCAATTTTCCACCCAAATTGATTGCCCTTAGAACTGCGGTTAAGATCATTAATAACTTTTTTAAATTGTGCAGCGGTGGGGTATTTTCAAAATGACATTGCTTTGGAGTCCGACCACAATCTGCCGGGGAACGCGAATTTTGTCCTGTCGTATGTTCCACCATCGGCAAGTTCGATATCATAATGTGCTATCCCATTTCCAACATACATTCTGCCTTTATGCAATCCAAATACATAAGCATCGTCATCCCACGGTCCATTATTATAATATGAACCCGGGGTTTTCATAGTATCGGGACTTTCCACCAATAAACTTAATTCACTAGCACCAATGGATTCAAACATTTTTTTGAACCTATCGTGCATCATTTTATATGTTTTTGGGTCTGAGTATCCGAATGCTTGTTTGAATAATTTTTGACGCTCGTTATCATTAAATTTGTTTGATCCCAAGAGCTCTCGCATAACAGTTCCAGAGACTTCTTTTCCACCGACCTTAATTGCCACATGTGGAGCTGTTAGGATATACGCGTGCTCACCAAACCCTTTAAGGTTTTTTTTGTTGGATTTATAGTCCTGATAATATGACGGGCTACCATCCTTTTTCTTTTTACCTGACAATCGGCCGGCATCCTTAGCACCGAATATATAAACTACAGCAGTTGTATTTGGATCGAATTTTTTAAGTAAATTTTCAGCAATATATGGTGAAGTTTCCATCACAACATGATCCTTTTTAACGCCCATTTTTGAGATATGTTGTTGTTTCTCTTTAAATGATAGTGGATGTCTAGGATACCCCTGAATATTGGATGTCGTTATATATGCATCATCGAATTGCTTTTTTAACCAGTTATAGGTTGCAAGATGTGCCGGGGTAAAGGGCTGAAAACGTCCTCCAAAAATTCCGATAACTCCCTTAATCTTTGGAGCATCATTTTCTTGTAAAAATGGTTCAATTAAGCTTTTGCCCAAATTATTCATAATCATAAATTCCTTTTTTTATATTATTGAAATATTTAATTGGCGTATATTCCAATTTATTATTGCAATTCGGGCAATATCTTATTAATTTGTCCATTTATTCCACCTTTTTAATTCACGTTATCAAAATGTGTTTCCCACATTGGGCTATTACCTTTATTCCACCTATCAATTTCATCCCAACCATCAGGCCAATATGAATATGGAGAAACGTAATTTACCCATAAATTGGAATTCCCCTTGTCATACACCACCATATATTTATGTTTCTCATTAGGTCGGATATATCCAATAATAGAAGGCCATTTTTCTTTTTTGGCATATTTTTCTAATTCAGAATTATCCATTAGTTTAAACCCATTCTTTTTTGCCATTATATTTAATTTTTTAAGCTTGATCTTAGACTTTGCGGATATTATTACATCCTTAAATCCTTCCTGTTTTAATTCTCGTCTAACCAATAGTCTCACTTCTTCCATTTTAGCAAGTCGTGTATAATAATCAGGAAATTCCCTCAGATGTGCCATTGCAATCTTCATTAGATCACCCACGTTTTTCACCACGTCGAGTTGATCGTCAGTATCATGTTCCTTTTCAACTCTCATCCCCTTGATCAATTGAATTGGATCACATTCTGAAATATCCATATTGTATTTGTCGGCTATTTTCTTTAGTTTATCCATAATTTTTTCCTATATTTTTGTGAATAGCGATTTCAATCCACCAGATAATTTATTCCAATTACCAGTAGAATCTGTCGCCGCTAACAAGCCGGCTATTTGATTTGTAATCACTTTCAATAAATCCGTTTGTTCAATTTTTGAATGTTTGGATATGGCGGCCAACAGGCTTCTGGACAATTCACTATTATTGGATTGTTTAACACCCAATTCATTCATTTTTTCCATTTCTTCCACTATTATTTCTCGTAATTCCGATTTTTTCATTGATATCTCCCTAATGTATATAAATATCTATTTATATTTTTTGTACGCTTTTTTTGCCACATCAATTGCTTGATCCCTAGTCATTTTTGGATTCCCAAACCACGCGTCTTTCACAGCATCTTTAATTTGTCCAACCAAACGACTTCTGGGAATACCGAATATTTTCTGTATGTCATCCCCATCAATTGGTAGTATTGGTTGGCCACCCTGACCATCATCCAAGTCTTTCATTCTCGCTTTAATCTTAGGAATCTGTTTAGGCATATTGAATTCATCAGCGTGTGCAATATTATCCGCGTGAATCAAATTAAGTGTATCTTCCAAATGGTCACCCAATTTGGCTTTAAGTCGGCGTAATGCTTTATCTGAAATAATATCTCCTTCAGAGCCAGATTGTTTCAATTTCATGTGATTACTAACCGCCATTTTTACCGCCGCAATTATTGGATTTGGGTATTTCAAACGTGTCATAATATCCACCGCTATATCACCCGATACCTTTTCGTGACTATAAAAATGCACTTCTCTGTCCACAATAGTTTTTGTGGCCGGCTTGCCGATATCATGGAACAATGCAGCCAGTCGAGTAACCAATTTTGGAGGTGTCTTATCCAACACTTCCATAGTGTGACCAAAGCCGTCCCATTTGTGGTACTTGTTTTGTTTCAAACCAATTAAAAGTTCCAATTCTGGAAATACGTGTTTCATCAGATTGGTTATTTTCATAATTTTCATGGCCTGTTTGGCATTTTTGGTAACCAACATTTTATTCAATTCGTCGTGGATTCTCTCTTGTGATATATTGTTAATCTGATTGGCGTTCTTTTTTATAGCCTTAATCATAAACATGGGCAAATCCCACTTATATTTGGCCGTAAATCTAATCGCTCTAAGCATCCGAAGTGGGTCTTCAGTAAAGATAATATCCGGATTTAATGGAGTTTGGACAATCCCCCTTTTAATATCGTTTTTACCCTGTCCAGTTAGGTCGAGAATTTCACCTGTAGTCAAATCCTTTAACAGGCTATTGACTGTGAAGTCTCTGCGCTCGACGTCTTGTGCCAATGTACCTGGTTTTACTTTTGGTTTTCTGTTTCCACGTTCGTATTCCTCAGAGCGAGTCATTACTGCCTCGAACTCAAGTTTACTTAAATCTAAGCCTTTGTGCTTGACTTTATATAGTTGAAATTTTGCAGTTCCATACGTAGGATAGATTACAGGATTTGAACCCTTTTTGTAAACTCCGACTTTCTTGCAAATCCATTCAGCGAATTTGATTCCACCTTGTGGTAGTTCAACGACTAAATCAATATCTTTAGGGTCTAAACCCATAACCATATCACGGACTGCTCCTCCCGCTACATAAACTTTTCCTTTGAAGGGAGATTTTTTAATCATCATTGAAAGATAATCCATAGCTACCCTCTCCAACTTACCCTCATTTAATAATGTCGTCATTTTAATCACCATAATATCCATATTCTTTCATTTCGGTTAATTCATCCCCAAGTAAAAATCTATACATATACCCATTCTTTTTACAATAATCCCTAGCAATTTCAGCTTTAAGTAAATCCCCGCCTTTAATCCAACCTTTAGTTTCCTCAATAATATTGTCGCTAATAAGAAAATCTGGGACATAAAATGTATTCAATCCGTTAGCATTAACATAAGGCATTCGTATTTTATGTTTTTTAGTCCATTCTACATTAGAATTATCAAGTTGTTTCATCCGTTTCAATTCCAGTGAACTGTCATATCACATTTTCCCTGCTATTCGTGATATATAATACCCCGTTTTAAAACAGCTACGTGTCTGATAATCACCTCTTGCCATTCTCCTCGTATATGTATCAATTCTTTTTTCTACCGTCGCTTTATTATACGATGGATTATTAGTTTTCATTAATTCCGACCTACGAAGTTTTTCTTCCTTGGTATTACACCCAGCTACTTGTGATGCTCTATGTATAGGGTTTTTCATTACATTAAATTCTTTTAATTTCGCTCTAATTTCAGGTCGTTTACTGGGATTATTATCACCTCTGAATTTTTGTTTATTTTCTTCTAGGAACATAGGATTATTAGACTTCATAAATTCAGATTTTCGTAATCGTCTATCATCCGTTCAAGATTCCGTATACCGCAGTAATTGTTCATCTGTTCTTTTAGCACCAGTTGCTCCATGACCTAATATTCTTTTTTTACCGTAATTAGTTATCATACCACATCCACATTCACATTCATATTTTCAAGAATCCTCAAGATGCTGTATTTTTTCAGCGTGTTTTTGTTTACATATTTCACACGCGCCTAAATGTCTACTTCACCTTGAATGTCCATAATCAATTCCACAGTATGTTTTAGTATCTAATGTTAATTTCATTGTAAGTCTCCTCTTTACTATAAATATCAGCAAAGAATATTTTTACTCTAAAATTAACCATTTATTCCGGCAATATATACCTTGCCATTAAATGGAGACAATTTCACCATTTTACTAAGGAATGCCTCTGCAGCCTTTTCCTTTTTACCCTCAGTTATCAATTTTTTCATACTTAATACTTTCATTATTTCTTTATATCCTTTTTTGCCATAGCGGATATTTTGCTTGGGTCTTTTTCATGAATAAATTTCATTTTAGGAAAGTCCTCTTGCAACATTTTCATAAAATCCTTATTCTTAACATACGTCTTTATTATTTTAAAATTGGTCATTTCAACCTCATTGTGTTGGCCATTATCTCTGCCCCAAGGTGTAGAATAAATTTTCTGTATATCCTTATAATGTGTTTTTTCATATTTAGCCAAAGCATCAATGATAATTTTAATAAGTTCATTCTTGATTTTTCGGTATTCATAATCCTTACCAATCTTTTTCCATTGGGTTTCAAAGCTTTCGGCTCAATCATCCTTTTCCCATTTTTGCTTATATGGTGTAATAAAATCATTGATACTAATGCCACGCAATAATGGGTGGCTCTTATCTGTATATTTTTTTAGAAATTTATTACCAACATCACTCTTTAATTCTTGAATTTCATCGGCAACTTTACCAGCAGTTACTTTGACATCCCCATCTTTTCATTCCCATGCACCACCAACATTTACCCATCTCCTACCACTAAATTTTTCGGCCGATACGGCAGCGTCATATCTGAACCTATATAGTATATCACCTCCAATAATGGAAACAGTAGAATCTCCACCGACTACACCAGTATTAATCAAATCATCACCTTTTCAAAATTGTGCAGCTGGAACCACAGCTTTTGTATTTTGTTGTTTAATCAACCTTCGGAATCCACGCATCCCCAATACCCGTACAGCTTTACCTTTGGTAATCATATCATTTTTCTTAGAAATGGAATAACTTATTGGCAAATTGGGTTGGTATAATAACATATCAATGCTCTTTTCATCCCAAGCTTCTGTAATTAATGGAGTCAATTTAATCATTTTCAAATTCCTTCACAATTTCACTAAATTTGTATTTTGTAGCCATAGCTTTATTTTTGGCACTGGTGTTACCCTTTTTCATGCGGGCTTTATTCATGGCCTTTAATTTTTGATTCCTCACACCATCCATCTTTTTCATTAATGGGGACATTAGATGTGCTTTGCCCTTATCAGATGCCGACCGTTTTGCACTACCGGCAAATTTTGCCATTGGGATGATGGCATTGGTATAATCCGATTGGTCGGGCCCATCAGAATATTCTCCTGGGGCAGTTCCAAATTCATCTTGATCCCAATCCCACTCATCCCCATAATCATTTCCAATAAATCCCTTTTTCCATTTGCCAGATTTATCTTTGACCACCTCAATGCTCCATTTATTTGCATCAATTTTAACCCCAATATCATTTTTTGCAAACGCGATGTTTAATTCTTTTATCATTTTGTGGAGCTGTGCGGGCTTTGGATATTCCCAGAAACTCATCACCATATACTCCGGTCATATTCTACCTGCAAAATCCCAATCTGGTCTATCAAAGTTATAATGTGTATCACCCTTTTTGTTAAACATATTATTGCCGTGAGTAATATTTTTTATACCAACATACGCTAATTTTTTATACCATCCGAATGGGTATCCACCATCATCAAATTCAATTCGTTTTCCACCTTCAACATCAATCCAATCTGGACTTTCGTTTAGTTCTTCATCGAATATATTAACTCTAGATTTTATACGAAATGTAGCGGCTTTTCTACCATTTATAGTAGGCATGCCATGATCATCAACACCTATTTTTTTGACCACTTCCTTCTTATTTTTAAATTTCCCAACAAGAATGGTATCACCAATTTTGATGTCAATTTCGATTTTTTCCATTAGGTCTTTTAATTTAATCATTATTTTACATTCCCTCCGCGGCTATTTACAAACTTGGATATATCCTTTTTCACCGATTTAGCATATATCACACCACCCTTTGTCATTTTTTCCAAATTCTGTTTATCCGAATCACTCATGTGCTTTCAGACTTTTGGAGTAACTATGATATCTCCAAACTGGATTTCATTAACAACTATTTCATTCCATTCATCGTATTCTCCCAACGATCTAACCTTTTTACCAAATGTTTTACGAACGTGATTTTTATGCTTTAACATCACCCTATAAGTAGCATCTATATAATCTGAAATGGCTTCCTGTTGATCTTCCTTTGGAGCCTGTGATCTCATACGATTAAGAACCGATCCCATCCTTATCCGACCATTTTCACGTTCTTCCATTGCATTTTTATATTTTACTATAATTTTGGATTTATATAATTCTTTACCCAATTCAACGCCAAAATCAATTTTCAATTCACTTCTAACCCAACCATTAAATTGACCATAGGATACCCAGCGTCTACCACTTGAACCAGGATAACTGTTAAAATCACCTCTTTGTGCGGCAACCATATTTCCTTTCAAATGCACCAACACCCCGCCTTTGGTCTGTATTCCCAATCCCTTGGCTATATCAGAATCTTTGGAAATCGCGTTGAATGATGAAATAGAACTTTTTTTGCTCTCCATTTTTTTCAAAGATTTGATCCCCATTAATGTAGTTATATGAAATGTGTTAATTGGAATTTTGCCTATTAATTTTTCCATAATTGTCGGAGTCAATGGTATGTTAAATTGTAAAACGTGTTCCCACACCGTATTATACCATGCTGGCCCATCACCTTTTCAAGTTCTAACTTCATTTAATCCTGACAATTTAATCATTATTTTGTAATATCCTTTTTCAGTATTTTAGACAGTTCAGCTGGGCTATTGATGTTATTTGAAGCCCAATGTATTATCCGTATCTTTGGGTATTTTTTATGGAGACGGGCCGCATATTCATCATCTTTTATATACACTTTTTCTATCTTAAAATTGGTTATTAACACTTCATTTCATTCCATATTCTGATGATCAAATAGTTTCGTTATATCCTTTGAATGCTTTTTCTCATATTTTGTCAATTCATCCACCATATCAGTGATTATTTGATTTTTCAATTTTTTATAAGTTGGTTCGCCAAGCCTATCAATCAATTCGGATTTATACCCAAAGAAAAACCCAGCCAACCCATGACCATGTTGATTCAGCCCCTTTAAATTTGGATATTTTTTAATCACCTTGCCATAAATCTTTTTCTTTATGTTGATAATATCAACTATTATCGAACTGTTATCGGCCTTAAATGCGCCACTAATAGGTTTTTCCAGATTTATCCATTTTCTGCCACTCCCCTTTTCAGTACTGGTCATAGCATCATATCTAAATCTCATTACAATGTCACCAGCCAATATTGACATGGTAGATGCCCCACTGGCAGCTCCCCGCTTAAGAAATTCATATCGGATATGGCCATCCGTTGTTCACCAAGTGGCCGCTGGGATTATTTTTCTCGTATCCTGCAATTTAATCAAATTTTCAAAATCTGATACGGCGGCGGCATGTACAGCTTTCCCCTTAACCACATTAAATGCATCTTTTGCAATGGTATAACTTATAGGCAAATATTGGCCTAATAATAGGTCGTCCAATGTACGATTGGACCATACTTCAGTTACCAGTTCCGACATTTTGATCATTACGCGTTCCTATTGTTTCCTATAGCATCTCCATACGCCAATGTTAGTGGTAATAATTTCTTAATAGGCATATCAATAATCAGAGCATTCACCGACCCCTTTGGATCGAGCAATATACTGGATAGATATCTGTGGTGTCCATCAATAATATAATTGTCCGAGCTGATGATATAGAATGACTTGCCAAACAAGAAATTCTTCGACCCCTTAACACCAAAATCAATAATTCCAGCGATGGATTTGTCGAAATAAATCTGCTTCTGGATTGGCTTTAATTTGCCAACGGCCACTTTGCCCTTTTTAACCTTAATCACATCATCATTCAAATCGGCTTTATCATGTTGGGGAAGTCCAGATTTTAACCACTTTTCAGCTTGCCCACCAGCAAGACCCTGTGGGAATGGATTTGTCTTATCCCAACCATCATGATGAGGAGGATTAATATCAATGTACCCCTTTGACAATCTATACTGCATATTCTTTACATCGTCATCCGTTATCACCGGCATATCCTTGCGCTGTGCCCAACCCCTAGCGGCCATTTTCTGAGCATACAAGTAATTCTTTTCAAAGTTAGGGATTTCCTTATCCAAATCGAAATTTTTATCCACTACATATTTTCTGGCGTCATCAACTGGAGTCTTGATTAACTCCATTTTACCACTAGATTGTCCGCCGGCCTCTTTTAACAGCTCGACAAGTTTAATCCTCTTCATATTCTTCTCCTAAAAATAATTCTATTTGTTCCAATATTTGATCACGATCCAATTCAATTTCCATCTTAACATTTCCAGACATTTCCCATACTATTTCACCATCTAGAAGAAATACGATATATGGTAGGGATTCCAGCCCATAATCCAATGCCATCTCATAATTTTCGTCAACATTTATATGAATTACTGGGGCACCCATAGTATCCAAATTGGGAAAATCGGTTGAAATTTCAAGACAATCATCACATCATTCTGCCCAAAAATTGAGTACCACTAATCCCTCTTGTGGTATTTCCAAATCCTGTTCTCCACCTAATACTGCCCCTATAAATATAAGCATAATTATTATTAGTCTTTTAATCATCACGAACCTCTCTTTCTAGTTCTTTTATATCATCTTCAGTATCATCCTTGAATTCTTCAAAGTCATCCTTCAGATTTTTTATCGTATTAGCATGCAAATTGAACTTCAATTCAAATTCTGGCCGACCAATTGGTGAGACTGGGAGAAGTACCCCCTCTTGTTTTGCATCCGAAATATCAGTTTTTAAATCATAGTACAATCCAAAAATCGTGGCCATGAATAAAATCACAGCAATCAATACCTTTACATTCATGGTTACGTTCATGTTATCGCTTAATAGTGTTCCCATATTATTTTCCTACTCATTTTTTTAGTTTACCGTCCAATTCTTTAATATCACGCACGAATTCCATATCAAATTTTGATTTTTTTAGCTGTGGATATTTATCAGCCCGATCCTGATCATTGTCGAAACTATGTTTAACAAAATCACGGGTTGTATATACCTTTTCAATTTTAACTTGATTTAAAACGATTTCATCCCAACCATATCCACCAGTTCCAAATCCACCATATCCTACTGCACCAGAATTATTAATTACCCATTCCAAGTCCTTACCAACCTTTTTTTCTATACCATCCATATACAATTTGATAATTTCGGATTTGATTTTCTTTATTTCACTATCGGCTACATCATTCAAAAATGTCCCCAAATGAACGGCATTGAAAAAGCTTTGTACAGCAGCTTCTTTTCTCCAGTCCGGTTGATATATCGTATCTAGTTTATATTTCTTCGCCACCTTTTGAACGATTTCCATGTGCATTTTATCAATTGTTTTATCTATTTTCGCCCTCTTGGATTTGGTAGTGGCGGTATCGGCTTTGGCCATGTGCAACCCCACCCAACGTCTCCCAGTGGTATCAGTCACACTAAAAACATCCCCTGGAAAGTGTGCAATTGAATTCCCCTTTAGGCACGCAAAACAGGTGAATATCCCAGTACCAACACCTTTTGTCAAAAAATCATTGTTCCATTTTGTGGCAGTTGATATTGATTTTTTTGAAGATTCTATATTTTTCAATCAGCTCAATCCAATCTCATTTGTACCATGCACGGCTTTAACTGGCTTGGAGATTTCCAATCGCTTCATCATTGTTGGAGATAATGGAATATACCCGCTTTTGATAAACCCCCATATATCACCAGCATTGGGAACATTCACTTTTTCAGATATCAAATCGGTTAGTTTAATCACTATACTATCTCCACGTTTTTGATAGTTTTTCTAAGCTTATCGGCAAGTGCCTCAATCTCTGGTGTACTCCACCGTTTCAGACGTCTGGATTTGGTATTTATGATAATCCCCGTTATAAATTTTTTCAGATTGGATATCTTTTTAACGACAGCCCGTTCCTCTTGTTCATCACGAATGGCGGCAGGGACATCCCCCATACCATCGGCATCAAAATCAAATTGATGAGGTTGAATCTTGACATTATTTGACAATTTGTTACCATCAATCACGAAAGCGACATCAACAAAAACACCCGGCCGCACCGCTTTTCCAAAATTCTTATCACGGGTAAATGAAATATAATGTTCCTTTTTCCCAGTGCGGGGATTTTTTTCGGTTTTGTTGGAAACCAACGCGTTGTCTTTCAAAATTACCGAAGCCAATACGGCTGATGTAAAGTGATACAATGTACCGACTTGTTTGCCCTCCGTAAATTTGTATTTGGTGGCCATAGCTTTCTGTTTAGCGGACACATTACCCTTTTTCATACGGGCCTGCATCATCGCCTTTAATTTTGGAATATTCCTGGATTTTAACATTGGAGACATCATGTGAGATTTCCCCTTTTCAGCCTTAGATCGAGGGCCACTACCGTTATACATACTAACTGGGATAATGGTTTTTTCATACCCTTTCCCCAATCCAGTAAACATGTCACCCCACCATTTTCCATCGTCTTTACCCACAGCGTTCATAACTTTTCGTGCCCAATCACCCTTTGGATCGGCAACCACTTCAATACTCCACGAATTATCAACTTTAAATGGGTATCCATAATCCTTAGCAGCAACATTTATACCTTTCATAAATTTTTTAAATTGTGCTGGAGTTGGGTATTCCCAAAATGTAATAATTTTTTCAATCCACCATAACCTACCCGGTAATGCAAAATTATCTCTATCCATAGGTCTTTGCCCATGACCAGGAGCGTCCATTGTAGAATGTGCGTGACCCGGTTGTGATAATAACCAGCGATTTTCAAATAATCCAAATCCGATTGCATCCTTCATTCTGTAATTCAATTCATCGTTATTGAACCTTATTACATCTGGATTTTCCAGTAATAAATTTGTTAGTTTTATCATAATATTCCTCTATTTCCTATTAAATTCATCCACAAGAGCGTGTGCTTCCTTGTTAATTTCGGATGCACTGCCAATTGAAAATTCCACATTCAATTTACTCATTTCTTCTTCAAATTCTTCTCCAGCTGGACTTTCTGGATGATCGTCGTCAATATACACTTGGATAATTTCAAAATTTGCCATTACCGATTCATTCCAATTTGTTCACCCACCGGGGATTTCATAAGAAAAATCACGAAATGTTTCCATAAACTTTTTATTCTTAATTAGCAATTTCTCCATTTCAATCATGTAATCTTTGATAATTTCCTGCTTCATTTTTTTGAATTTTGCACCAATTATTATCTTATCCGAATCACCCTTTTCCAAGCTATCGTCGGAATGCAACGAATTGACCTGAAAAATATTGGCCAGACCCCTAATATATAAAGCCCCCCTAAAATTAGCCCCTTTGGTTGGACTCAAATTATTATGTTGTTGCCAAGCATTATATTTTTTCAAATTTTTTTCATATAATTTTTTTTTCATTTGTTCAATCTCATTGGTCATTTTAAAAGAATCCTTCGATAAATCTTTACCACCAGATCGTTTTAAATAATCCAAACTTATTCATCTTCTTCCTTGTTTGTCTGGGGTGCTCATTATATCATCATCATTTCCCACCAATAGTTCCCCCTCAAGAACACTAGTAAATCCTGACCCACCCCATACACCACTATCAATAAAACGTGGGACCCAATTTGTGGCAACCGATATACTTTTTTTTGAATTTTGAATTTTATGCAATGCCTTAAAATGATACCAATTTGATACATGAATTGCTCTAAATTTTTTCTTCGAAAATACCCTATTTATCATTTTTGGAGTCAATGGTATCTCATTTTTTGTAATTTTATCAGCAATATCCCCTTCCCATTGGACTTCAGTTAGTAAATTTTTTAGCTTAATCATCATTAAATTCCCAATGGTTTTCCAAGGGTAATCTCTTTAGATTTCAACCCCTGACTATTAACGGTCCTGATGTACCAGCCTTTGTCGTCCAGCCATTCAACATCTGTATTATATAGTTTATCAATTTTTTCCTTACTATCCACGTATGGAACACCATGACCCAACATTATTTTTGCTGGAGCATCAGAAGCTTCAAGTCAATACCCTTTTTTCTTCAATTGAGTTGCCATTTTTTTGACCAATTCCGATTTAGATTTTTTCTTACCATCATGGCCAAACCCAGATATTTTGATCCCAGCTTTCACCTTTTTACCGAATAATACAGCGTCGGCGTCAGGATCACCGCTAACATCTATAGCTTCCCAATATGTCAATTTTGGGTCTAACACTTTATCAATATTTGATACTCTCACATGTCCACCCAATGGTGCATAAGCATTATTAATCAGAACATATAGGTTTTTCTTTAATTCTTCTTTATCATTCTTTTTTAATAATTTCATCCACTTGTTTTTGACTCCAAATAGGTCAATAAATGTTTCCGCTTCGGCCATTAATTCGGTTAGTTTAATCATTTACAGTATCCCTTTGTGTTCCCCATTAGCAATTTGATCTATGCTGAAATGTGTATATTTGGTAGCCTTACCGATCTTATGTGCAACGGTACATTTTTTTCTGTTATTACCAAATTTTTTGTATGAAATATGTACCCAACTCCCGAATTCATAAATTACCTGATCCCATTCAAGACCAGATTGTAGAATAATCCACTCATAAACGTCGGATAATAGAGTTGCATTTACTGTGAAATCAACCGCTTGCCCAAAACAATGTTGGGAAGTACCACTACCGCCAATCGCCTTATTGAGTTCATCAATCCTATATCCACTGGATGGTGTTACGGGTTTGTCAAAATGAATTCTAACAGGTTCCATGACTTTTTCACATAGTTCTATCAAATTTTCAACGTGTTCTTGGGTTGGGGTGTTGTCAATATTTTTTCTAATTGCAGTTTGGCTACGAGTAAGTTCCCCATAGGTAAAATGATCGGAAAGTTTATCTCCGGCTTTTCAAATATGCAACGGCTTATGTGTTCGGCGCTCAAATCTCTTGCCCATATTTATCAATTCTTTTGTAGGTTTTGCAATCATAATTATTCTCCTAAATATTACTATTCACTTATAAATATCAATATATGAAAATAATGGTCAAAAAAAGACCCCTAAAAGGGCCTATTTAATTATGCTGCTCATATCCTGGGATGACACATCTTATGTCAATCGTATTCCCATTCTTGATAATCATCAAGTTGCTGATTGAAATCCGCTTCTGATCTCAATTCTTGGGCAGTCCTATCATGAAAATGCTTGCGAGGGTTTCCACAACAATAACTCGAGCATACTTGTGGAGTTTCAACGGATATTCCCACTAAATTATCTGTAGGCTCTTTGTCCCATTGGTCAGTGCCGAATCCCCAATAATGGTCTCTAATACGTTTTTCCTTTAGTCTTTTATAGTGATGACGGCGTACAGCTCTCTTGCTCATAATGCCCTAATCGTTTAGAATTTTCTTTTTAGTATCACACTTTGCCACAATATCACCTGTAGCGTGGATGTCACCATCAACATGCAACCCCTTAAATTGAGAATTGGGGTTTGATTGGGTTATATAATTGAATAGATTTTCCGCATCCTTTAGAAGTACTTCCGATGTTTTAGCATCAATTGGGTCTGCACCCGGAATATGTTGGTTTACCATATCATAACACCACATTCTTAATTCTACTTCATCCATACAACATTTTTCGTCTTTACATTCACTCATAACTTTTTTCCTTTATTTTAATTTGCAGGGGTGTCAGGTAACGCTCCCGAATAAGCGGGTTTGGACCCCGCCATACAGATTTGAAGTCTGTCTCCGTGTCTTAACGGATAAACACCCCTATTTTTTGATTCCACACTTGCCGCGGCATTCTTCACAATGTCCGCCGAGTGTAAAATATTTCAATAATTCCAGCCATCTTTTAAATAATCGTTTCATACTAATATATATCATCCAAGAACCTGTTATTACACATCTTCCAGCCTTTTTATTTCAAAAAAGAGCATTTCATACGCTTCCGATGGATCGTCACACAATTCCATCATGTCTTTATCATTGTTTTTTATGTTCCATCAGCAGGGAACCCACCGTACATCATTCCGCGACAAATTTGATAATTTACCGGGGAAGGGTTCTACCCAAACTATATAATCTGGGTAGTCCTTTTCTATTATTTCCAATATTTCATTTACTGTACAATCTTCATTCATAATAACCACCTTTCTTCACCTATAAATAGGAAGCAGGCGGAGAAAATACACTTTTATTTACGGGTATCTCTGTAAAATCTCAGATATCAGCTTATGTCTGACAATATCTTCATGCATAAATTCATGAATTGCTACTGGCTTTAAATCTCTAAGTCTATCTATTACATCAGTTAATCCATTTGCAGATTCTACTCGATCAGATTGCTCAATATCTCCAGAAATAATATATTTGCTTCCTTGTCCAATACGCGTTAGAAACATTTTTATTTGTTTTGGTAATGCATTCTGAGCTTCATCTAAAATTACAATTTTGTTTTCAAAAGTTACACCACGCATAAATGCTAATGGTACAACCTTAATAACATCAGAAAGTAATAATATTGCTAATCTTTCTTTTCCTATAATTTTCTCAATGTTATGTCAATATGACAACATGAATGGGTCTGTTTTTTCATCAATTCCACCTGGTAAGAATCCAATTTTCTCGCCCGCGGCCTCAACTAATGGTTTGACGATAATTATACCGTCAATATTATTATCTTTATTTGAAATTGTACTGAGTGCATTAAATACAGTAACATAAGTTTTCCCAGTTCCAGCAGGTCCTGAAATTAATGTGATGTCATGCGTATTAATTAATTTATATAATATTTCTTGATTTTTAGTTCTGAAATCTATCTTTTTCTTAGTGAATAATTTTCTAATTTGTGATAAAGCTTGTCTTTTGTTTTTGCATTCTTGTGAAACTGGTTCTTTATGAGATAATCTTTTACTGCTGGGAGTTATTTTCTTTTCCATTTGAATTCCTATCAATTTAGATGTCTATGTAGGGAGTTATTTATTAATTCATCAAAAACATTCTATGAGTATTTTATCATTTATTCTCCTTATTTATATTAATCGTCAATATCATATTCAACAACAATTGTCAAAATTGTATCACCTGGTACAATTGATGTATCAAATGTTTGCATACCAATTGAAATAATTTGTCCAGCAGTAAATGTAGAGGATGAAAATATTGCAGTATATGTTGTTTCTGTAGCAATACAAGATAGAGTCTCACTTTCAGTTACGCTTGTTGCTGAAGGCGACCCATCACTCGCTTTATGGAATGTAATATAAACATTACTGAATGCTGGACCTGCTACATTAAATCCTGCCATTCTTAAATGAACTGTTTTTAATCTGCCAGCATATGGCATAACCATTTTGCTTTGTTCGCCGCCTGTACTACTGTCAACCAATGAACCTACTAATGGTACATACACTTTTGACGAGGCATTAGTTACATTAAAAGCAGAGTGATATACAGTTGTTTGCGGACCTTTATAACCTTCTGCAAGGATATCACCTCTAACATCTAGTGATTCAGCTGGAACTGTTGTACCCATACCAATATTTCCACCACCTGTATTTAATATTAGTTCAGCTGTGCCTGAACCTCCTGAATCAATAAATGTTTTTGTGTCATCTACCCAGAATCTACCTGAGCGGGCGCCAGTAGAATTTAAAACACTTATACCTGACGCCGCCGAGTCTGTTAATTGGTCAACTTGGAATCTACCATATTGTGGGTTTGTTGTTCCTATACCAACAAAACCTTCAGTAGTAATAAGAAATTTAGCTAAAGCTGCAGTCATATTTATATTATTTGTAATTACAAAATTATCAAGTGCCGCTACAGATCCTACGGATCAAGAACCTGAATCACTTAAAAATCTAATTCCAACAGCAGTTCCAGTACCAGTATTGATATTTTCAATAACAATATCGGCTGTTGCTGTTGGTGTATCTCGATAACTGTGTAGATTATATGTATTAGATGTAGTTCCAATTCCTATAGTTCCAGCTGTTAAGATTAAATCACCTGCAGTAGAATAAAAATCACCTGAAGATGTAACATCACCTATAATTTTAACAGATGCTTTGTTTGTGTCTACTTTAAATGTCGCCGAATTTAATGCCGTTCCACCAGAAAGTTGTGCGACACTAATTGAATCTGCTAAAGATGATGATATAATACCAAACTGTTCACCGGCAAAAATACCAGAATATGTATGAGCAAAATTATCTTCATGTGCAAGCATTGCCATTCCGATTGCTCCAACAGGGTCGCTTAAATTAGCAGAGTCATTACTATGTAATTGAGCAACTGTATGATATACAGTTGATGCTAAATGATCGCCA
>Ga0207997_1000059_pt1 | contig 46564 bp, 68 predicted proteins | sample AntAceMetag02UKN_FD_184777 | JGI IMG/M metagenome (GOLD analysis project Ga0207997, IMG submission 184777) | Saline lake microbial communities from Ace Lake, Antarctica - Antarctic Ace Lake Metagenome 02UKN (SPAdes) (version 2) | ecosystem: Environmental > Aquatic > Non-marine Saline and... | reverse complement strand
CGAGTAGCTTTGACTGGGAAGCTGGCTCCAGTGTTATCTCTATGTTCTGATTCGGATATTTCCCCGTTTTCTAATTTGTTTAAATATTCGTCTAGTGACATTTTACAACCTCCAATATAATCTTATATTAATTTATACTAAAATCCTACTTTTCATTATCCTCCATAAGTGCGTTTGATTACCTTAGAAATTTTAAAAGCTTGTGGCACTTCAATATTAGAATCTTCAGCGCGAATTTCCAGTCCTCTATTTCTAATATCTTCGTGAGAAGGTATGAAATGTTTTTGAGTTTTTTCTTCTGTATCCTTATCCCAAAGGACTTCGGCTAGAGCTTCTAACTGGTATACGTCGTTATCTTTCTTAATAGACTCTAGGAGAAGTTTAATATCCGCTTTTAAGTTCTTGAACGTAACTCCTTCGGATAATTGCATCTCGTCTTGATATAATTCACATGTTTCGTACCAAGCGTTTAATTGTTTCAGAAGAAGATTCAATACGTCAAGATACACAGCCTGACTAGTGGGATCCTTTCTCTTATAATTCTTAGGGTGAAATACAAAAAAACTTGATCTGGCTCCACGATACGCATGAGGATCCGGATTTTTATCGGCGAAGTCTTCTCCTGCATCTATTAAAGCTTTAACTGTTTTATCCTTAGCGTCGATATTTTTCTTTATCTGATCATCTGCTTTGTTTATAATTGACTCTGCGCTAGTACCTGTGGGCAGTTCCATATCTTTTAAAGGCTCATTAGTCTTCTTCATAGGGTTTTCTTCTTTTGGGTTCATCTTTCTTCTCCTTAGCTTTATTCTTTTCTTCATCTATCTCATCTAATACACTCTCTAACATACTTAGAGTACTAGAAAGGCTACTGGCTTGAGTAAAAATTCTTTGTACGAATATTCTCTCAGTCTCAGTCAATGTTCCTTTAAATAATACTGCCTTACTATCGTTCACTATATTTTCAACTAAAGCCGCTCTGGCCCAGCAAGTTGCTACATCAAAAAGTGGGTTATTATTTTTTTTCATATTAACTCGTGACCTTCTATTCGCAATACTTTATAACCCTTATCGTACCACTTATTATCTTTTATAGCGTCTTTCATGTGAATCCTCACAACATCCTCGGCCGTCTTACAAAACCATCCGTCAGGCTTAGGAAAACATTTATCGCAGGCGTGCCACTTACAGCCGTCTACTTCTATAATCAGCTTCTTGTTCGGAATGTAGAAATCTACTAAAAATCCCTCGACGGGTTGTTGTTTAAGATATTTAACTCCTAATTCCTTTAAATACGCTTCTACTGTTCTTTCAGGCTCAGTATCGTTATATCTTCGTCCATATCTCTGGACCTGCTTCAGTTGACGTCTTCTCGCTTCTTCTCTCTTCGCATTATTCCACTTAGGTCGTTCAACTCGTTCCCATCTTTCCTTGCAAGCCTTCCTAAATGCTAGCTTCATTTCGTCCGTCCATAAAGCCTTCATCTTCTTCTTGAATGCCATTCTCTTCTCGGCTGTCCATGTAGTCTTCAGCTTCTCCTTAGTCTCGGAAGAGTGTTTATAACCTTGACGAGATTTTAATCTCTTCGCCTCCGTCTCAGGAGAAGGTCTACGACCTAAACTAGCTTTACCTATCTTCGCCTTAGTATCCAGCGAATGTTTACGACCTAAGTTACCTTGGCGTATCTTCTCTCTAGTAGCAGGAGAAGTCTTGTGGCCCATATGAGCCAGGCTTAACTTCTTTCGCGTTTCTAACGAAACTATTCGAGTTACGATAAGGGGCATGAAATTCCTCCACCTTCAAAAGTATCATCCCCGCCGGGACGTGTAAACCAGTCATCAGGTTCCTGAGTCACTTTTCTAGTTTCGGCTCGTGTTAAAACAGTTCTCTTCTCGCGTAAAACTTTAGTGACACCTGTAAAACAAACAGATATCTCATTAGTTCCTTCAGCGGGATGATCTATCTTTCCACCGTAATCTTGTAAGGCCTTCAATTCTATTGTAGCCTTTTCTACAATGTTCTCTCTGAAGAGAACGTTATATTTATAATAATTAAACTGCCCTGCGTACATTTCATCTTTAAAATTAGCATAATCAGAAGCGTTTAGTCTAATCTTTTCGGCTTTAATACCTATAGCGTTAAGGTTATTAATTCCACCTGAAGCTTGCCAATGATCCGAACCTGCATAAACTATCGAAATCTTTTTCTTCAATTCTTTTATAACGGCTTCGACATCGTTAACGTCTACAGGGATCCTCTTTCTCTTATCCGGAAACCATTCTAAAATCAAATCTATTATAATTCGAGTTGCTTCCAGGTGAGCTATAACTAAACACATACCATCATTCACTTCACCTCTGTCTGCCCAGGCTACATGTTGAATAGAACTAGATCTACCTGGAACTAACCACTCAACTAACTTCTTTCTGATTAACTGTTTACCTGTAGCTAACGTAATATTTTCCGTTACGAAAGAAGCTAGCGCAGGTCTATCTGTTACACAAGTATCTATTCTTTCAGGATATTCTACAAACGACGTAGCACGTTCCGTAGGAGGCTCGCAAAGATATTTCGTCTTAGATTTTATAGGTCTTTTATCAAAATCATCCCATAACTCTAAAGGAACTTGGAAACCTTGAAAATCGAAGCGTTCCTTTCCGAAGGCTATAGGCTTCATGTCCCACGTAGTTGCTTTTATTCCAAAAACTCTCGAGCCTGAGACTAGAGATTCTTTGTATTTACGTACAGTAAAATCATCCTCATAGCGAGGAAAACTTTGCGAAATAAGCATTGACTTACCTGGAAATCGGGACTGAGAAGATGTCTTTAACATATCATGAATATCTTCAGCTGCGTCCTTCTTAGACGTAACAGGAAAACCTGATGATTCATCAATAGTGCTTATAATGATATTTAAACCTTCTGTAGTATTTACTTGAGAATGTCTGGAGAAAGACCTGATATTGTGAGGAAAAAGAACTTCACGAGGATGAATAATTACTACATTATCTATGGCGTAATTATCCCTATTCTTGAAGTCTAAATCTCTACTTGATTTTCTAACTCTAAAGTTCCTGCGTAACCATTTCCAATGCATCAATCTCTGGCGAAACTTTTCAAAGAAAATATTAGCCGCTTGATCTGCTGAAGACGCTACATTCAACATATCGATAGGTTCGCCGGGAAGATTTATACCGAACAAATATAATTGAGGGTTTTTAAGGTGAGAAAGAACATAAAAAATATAACAAAAGATGAAGGCGGTTATTACACCTTTTCCTCCACCCTTACCTACCAAGAGAACTAATTCTTCGTAAAGCTCCTTTAAACGATGCTCCGCATTAAACATTAAAAGAGGATCGTTTCCGAGAAGAGCTAAAGCCCCTTTCTCTTGTAACTCAGAGATAACAGGAAAGTTCATATGATCTTCATCTCTGACGAACTGAGAGAAAGGCAAAGGAACCTTTATCCAAGGCGAATCTGCAGAACTCCCTACAGATACCTCATAATGCTTTAATAATCTATCTTCTAAGTCCATAGGGGCCATCATTCGGTTTTACCCGATCCTAAATCTTTACTTCGAGCCGTCCTCTTTATAACCTTATCAATGAAAGCTTTACTGTTTTCAGGATTAGATTTTAAAAAATCCAAGGCTATCTGTACTACTTCTTCTATAGCATTCTCTCTAGCCTTTTCCACTTCTGAACTACGTGCTTTTTCTAAATCATGTCTATAAGTCTTTATCCTATCATAACATTGCATTAAACTTTGATTCTGAGAATAAGTCTTGATTTTAGACTGCGTCTCAAAACCATGTGCCATAATCTCAAATTTATGGATCAACTCTATTAAAGAATCTACACGTGAAAGTTTGGCATGGAGAACTTTACTCTCCTGTAACTCTCTATCACTTAATGACCTCTCTAATTCTAATCGAGCAATGGCGGCTAAAGGTTCGAAAAAGTTAGCTCTAAAACCAAAAATAACTTCAATTGATATAGGAAAGTCCTTAGTAGCTAAAAATCTCTTTATAGCCCAGGGCGACTTTCCTTCTATGAGTAACCTTACTACTTCCATGCTGTAAGGAGAATTTAATAACTTATCGCCCCTACTTTCCATTATCTTATTTCTCCTCGAGTTCGTATATATATTTATAAATAATAGGAAGATTAAGCATAGTCATAACCCCCTTCGCCTGTAATATGCCCTAACCTTTGCAATAGATGTAACGAGGGCTTGTTGTATAGTAACCTGATTAATGTCCATAATCTTGACTATTTCGCTCTGACTTCTGCAATATAGAAAAAATAATGAGAACACTAAAAGTTGTTTAACAGTTAAAGTATCTTTAATTGTATCAAAAAGATCTTCACCCCTCAAAAGTTCAAAGGAATCTCGCTTAGACGAATCCATGAAAGGTTTTTCAGGAATTGCAAAAACTGCTTCAGAAGGTACTTCTATAAAAGTTCTAATTAAACATTCATCATCCTCTAAAACTTTAGAAATTCCACAATAATTAGTTAAACCTAAATAGTTAATTATCACCTTCTTGCCGCCTGAATAGCTAAACGTCGAACCCAATCGGGAACGTACCCAAAAAATTTAAGGAATCTCCCTTTACACCTGTAAAAAGCTTTCTCGTGTAACGTATAACCAAAAAGCATTAGAACCGCACCAGGTTTGACTCCAAAGCCCTGTATGACGATACTCTCATCTAAAATAGCTTTATCCTGATCTAAATTCCACACTACGTAAAGAGCATCACGAGAAGTAGACATTAGTTATTAGCTCCTCACAATATCAAGCCCTAAGATTCACAGGTAAAAATAATTCCCCCGCCACTTCCCTAAAGCCTTGAAAATCAGAAAGATCAGGTTTAAGTAAACATCCTGTAGCATCAACGTCCTCTGCGGGATGAGTTAACTCGTGAGTCATGTCAATAGATATTAAATGACGGAGAAGAACGAGATCCTTCTGCTCAGGTGTTAAAGGTTCCCAAAGAGGTTCACAAATAACTAAAACATACCTGTAAGGTGTTAAAAGAGAAACAGGTCTACTTACAATTTTCATAGACGCTACTTGCCTCTTCTTAAGAGTCTCCGGAGCTCCTTCGTTAGAGAACGAAAAATACGAAGAAGCGTGAGGGGGTTGGTTCGTTAAAACACACGCCAACTTTCTAGTCTCAAAATCTTCTAAGTAAGCAAAGCGTTTACAATCCTCCTTATTTTTTAAACCTTCTAAAAGAACTTTTACTCTGTCATGAATCTCGGAAGACAGCTCCCAAGTTAACTCTGGCATATGGACCCCTTTATTTATTTAATTTTTTTAATTTACTGCGACGTACGCATACGTATCTGTAAAGCTTATCAGGATTTTCATCCGGGAAAATTTTTAATACTTCTTTTACTATCTCGGGAAGAGACATACCCTTCTTTAAAAATTCTCCTATATAATTACCCTTACACTTACCGTCTTTATCCTTCATAACACTCATAGTACTCCTCCTTGTAGGTTTATTTACTAAATCTTCTTCTGCAAATAAATCAATTGAAGCTTTTACAACGCCACTCATCTTAAAATTTACATACGTTCCATTAGATACGCACTCCCAACAATACACCTCTTTAGCTTTAGGATCTACGTTCAAAACAATATTAGAACAAAGCCTGCATTTCTTATCTGTTCGTTTATGATTTAACACTTTTACCTCTCTTAACGTCTTAATCTATTGCTTTCCTCTAATCTTAAAACCTGAAACAGCTTTCTCTATTTCATTTAGGCTATTGGCAATGCAAGTAAACAGTTCCTGTCGATCCAACACATGATCACATTTAGGGCACTGAAGTTCAGAAGCTTCAGTCTTAACTTTATATCGCCACTCAGGATTTACTATGACATCCTTCTTCTGGAGAGGTGCTTCAAATGTAACGTTAGCTGTGGCCCAAAATGTTTTACATTTAGGACACGTTAATCTTGCAAGAACTTTATCAGACATTCGTAGGAGCCTCACTCGTAAGAGTTAACTTAGAAGAAGGTGTTTCCCAAATCGTTAGTTTAATGCGACAAACGCTAAATATAGAGTTCCGTAATCTCGACAACATTACGAGTGACAGATTCTCCACTGTCGGATTACCTTCCATCACGTACTGCTTCTGCTTATTTGCTATCGCAAACGCACATAAATGGATATCTTTCTTATTTATAATCGTAGCGTGATCGAACTTCTCCTTTAACCATTCTCCAAAGAACTTAAAATCGTGAAAATCAAATAGGAATCCGTTATCGGTTATATAATTAGAAGGCTTCGATACTTCTACCCCTACCTTCCATCGGTGTCCGTGTAAATTCTTACACGCGCCCTCATAGTTCAATAAACGATGTGCCGCATCAAACTCAAACGACTTCTCAACAGTCATTTCTGAAAACTTAACTTCGCTCATTTAATCCTCCGAATACTTTTGATTATCTTCTTATAATACTTGATACCACCTTCTAACTTCATACGATGATAATAATTGTATTCTAATTGAATACAATCAGCTAAATCTCTAAAGGCTTTTCTTTCCGTAAAGTTATATCCCCAGATGAGAGCTCCAGGATGACTAATGACATATACACGATCCTTCTTCATATACTTAACTTTGAAAGAAATTAACTCTTTGAAAGTAACTTTATGGGTCGAACCTTGAATACTCTTTCTCTTTTTATACACTACACTTTCCTCTTCGTTCCATAAATGTCTACTTGAAGTCTAGGAGAGTATCTAAGTCCGAACTCGAGACATAGCTCGTACGTTATCTTTCGAGTCTTTTGTATCTCTCTTCTCGTTTGACCTTCGGGCATTAGAAACATATCTGAATTCGGAATTCCAAGCTTACACTGTAACGTAAAAATTTCCGGTGTATCTTTCTTACTTTTAACGACAAATTTAAAGAAACTAAACTCACCGTTAGATGAAAATGTTTCGAGAGCTTTAAAGTTTATTCGTAATGTATTATGTCGAATAGAATTTCGTCCGCTTCGAAATCCTGAAGACTTTAGTTTCGGAGATACTGCGAAGTATATTTTACCTTTAAATCTCGGAAGTATCCTTAAAAAGGATTTCGATAGAGGTACGGTTCCGTTAGTCTCAACCGTAACGTGATATCCTTCTGAAAGAAGCCTTCGTATAAACTGTTCTGAATCTTTGTGTACAAGAGGTTCCCCTCCCGTCAGAATTATATTATTCGTAATGTTTTCTGACGAAAGAGTTCGGATAGAATTCATAATACCGAAGGATGACATCGGTTTTACTCTCTTCTTCATTCCATACGCGGCGTACTTCGTATCACAAAACTTACAACGAAGATTACATCCTTCAGTTCTAACTAGTATGGAAGGTATTCCTAAGAAAGGTCCTTCTCCTTGCAGGCAGTAATATATCTCACTGACAGGAAGTTTAAACTCCGAAAGGTCTCTCATTAAATTTCTCCTTACTTCTTTATACTAGAATTACTTACTATACCAATTCCATTTCGGCCTTTTTACTATCATCTGTAGAAGATCTTCCTCGGACTTGTTGAAGTTACCTCTTTCCGACAGTTCTTGTAATTGTTTAAGAAGTCTATCGACTCCTTTGAATACGAAATTATTCTTCATCAATGTAATCAACTCATCTTCACGTTCTCTGCCTTGAGGTCTAATTCTATTGATGAGTTCGAACTTACCCCAGTGAGCCGGAAATTGAAATGTGAAAGGTTTACGGTTTAGTCTACAACTAAGATAGTCGTCGTGCTTCTTTCGAATCGACTCGGGTACGGCTCCACTATAGTTCGTATCATCTTTAAGAACTCCTAAGCCTTTATATCTATCTTCTAACTTATGAGCTTCGGCTGAGAACCAAGCCGCTAACTGTCTTCTGAAATTAACGTTAGGCGGAAAGTCATCCCAGCTCATACTGAAAAGACTATCGTAGTCCCAATGCCCAACAAATCGATTATTCCACTTCTTCAACATATTATGAACACCTATAATGATTTGAGCTTGACGTTCGAACGAGTCAGCTTGATCTCCTTCTCCAAGATGAATCATACCAAACTCTTTTAACTCTATCAGTCTATAACCTAACATACGAACTCTGAGATTGCAATCTGGTTCGATTTGATGACATAAGCGTTCATCCCAAACTCCCGCTTCAGTATTTAACTTCTCGTAGACGTCTCTCGTGATAGCCCAAAGAGCTCCAAGACCCCACATGAATTCGTTATAACCTTCTCGAGGTATCCATTCTCCTCGTCCGCTTCCTGCTGGAAGTATCTGACCGACTTCCGGAAACGTCTCAAAGTATTTAGAAAAGATTTGATTCCAGCCTTTAGCTAAGACGACGTCTTTACCGTTCGTACGGCCTACTAAGATATCGTCTTCAATGTGAACGAGTACGTCTCCCGTAGCTTTCTCCATCGTAAAGTTTTGAGCTTTAGCATGATTACCGAAATTCGTTACATACGACTTTACGAAAAATTTAGTTTTCATTCTTAATACGAAATCTGTAATAAGTTTATTCGTCTTAGGATCGGTCGTCTTATCGTTTGCTATAATAATTTCACACGAACCTTCTAAAGTTTCTTCTAGACACTTCAGCGTCGGTTCTAAAAACTCAGGTCGATTGTGACAACACAAACATACGCTCACCGTCTTACTCATTTTTATTCTCCTTACTATATTCGTTACACCCAATCTTCAACCTCTAAGTATCTTTCCCGGCTTGTAACGTCGCCAAAAGTTTTCTTTAAGGACGGGTTCGACTTTCTATAGTGTTTACGTAAATTTTTTATAGCCGCTTTGTCAGACTCTTCTAACTTTAACATTCTATTCGTCTCTACATGATCTCCGAAATAAAGGAGGCGATGTAATTCTCTAGCACCGTCCGTGGCTCTATACAAAGTGTTTATCTTATTTACAATCTCAGTAACATAATAGCTAGTTTGAATATGATGCTTATGACCATACTCTCCTGAAGGATTATGAGTAACAATTATAGGAAAACGTGAAATAATACTAGTTATATGCTGATGACATTCACTTCTTGAAAGAGCCTTAAACCAAACATCTTTCTGATGTCCGAAAGAATGTTGAACACCTAGAATATTACAAACATTGGAAAACTCATCACTTCTAGGGTCTCCAACGTTACCCCCTGTAAGAGAAAGAATATGCCATTCAGATGTTCTACCTTGTGCGAGAAGTCCTCCTGCAAACAATAACTCATCCTCAGGGTGAGCTACTACAATCAAAACAGGTTTATCAATTATAAGATTCTTATGTTTCATTTTATAGACTCCAGAACTCCACTGTTATACTTTCGAATTCTAGGAAGAAAATGGTACAAATCTTTCCAACCTTTACCTCCAGGAGATTCAGGATCGTCCCAGTGGTCTTCTATTATCTCCCACTTAGTACGAAAGTACCTGGCTCCTTCGGATACAGCTTTATGACGAGTCTCTTTCCAATCCGGTCTTAGACTACTGTCATGATGAATAACGTCAACTCTATCATCCTTCGTAAGAATTAAATCGGACCATAAAAGGGTATAAGAATAATCAAAGTCATCGAATCCATATAAAGGCCAGCCTGCATCCCAACAACCATCAGGTTTTAAAAGCCAATGCTTGATAGCTTCCAGGTATCTATGATGACCTTCAAACTTCTCAGGTTGATTTAAAAACGGAATTAGTCTTTCAAGAATTTCGGATCTCCTGTTTTTAACCGTCGCACATATTTTTCTTATAGCAGTACGTGGAATGAGCATACAGTTAGATAAGATGATATTCGTTTCGATAATTCCATCTCGAGATCTTAAGTTACCTCCGCAACTCTTAGTAGCTACGGCTCCTATCATCGAACTCTTCTTAGCCGTCTCAGTCAATAACTCTGTCCATCCTGAAGTAACTATTTCTATATCTGAATCACATCTAATGATATAATCAGATTTGCATTCTCTCATAGCTTGATTCATTCCAATACCTATTCCAAGATTCACTTCATTTCGAATTATCGTTAAAGACTTTAAGAGAGGAGGCATCTTACTAGTTCGTAGCGTATCTAACAGATTTAGTACATCTGCCTCACTGTTATTATCTACAATAACTAAATTGAAAGGTTCTGTAGTTTTCTCTATGATACTTCTAATAAACCTTTGAGTCTTTTCTAAATCTCTATAACAAACGGTAGCAATATCTATCATGTGTTCTCCTCAATTTTTATAAATTCTCATACTTACGAACATGCTTTCGCTCCACTACTAATACCACCTCTCTATTAAAAATAAAACATTTTACTTCAACCTTCCCGTTCCGTCTAATATTTAAAACAATACCATGTGAAACCATACCATAACTTTTCTTAGAAATAAAAACCTTATCACCAACCTTAAAATCAATATCCAACACTATATCACCTTTTTCTATTTCCCCTATCGTTTCTAAAGTGCTTTCTAAAGCCTCCTCTTGAATAATACTTGGATATTTATTGTCGCCGTCGGATAAAAATTGAACTGGGATAGGTATATGTTCTTTTAAAAGATCTTCTAAACCGTGATCCCACCTACATTTAATAAAAGTATAGCATGGAAACAATGCCCGTGTACTATTTTGAAGTGTGTACGTAGGAAACCACAAACCCCAATCAGGATTAAGTCTTTTTAAAAGTCTCCTGATAGAAAGAATCTGAGTTTTTAAACCTAAAGGTCCCCACAAAACATACCATTGAGTACTCTCATAAGTAGACTCTGTCATTTTTAATTCACCTGTTTCAGATTTTATTAGCGTATAATTATTCATATAACCTTTTAATCTAAATTAGCCCATTTTAAAAGTGTAGAAATATTTTTACTTGTAAAATCTTTCTGTAATTCATTTAAAGAAGGAACATCATGATTCAGCTTAACGCCTTTCTTTCTAATAGTCTTAGAATCAAGTATCACGCAGTTGGAACCAAAAAGAAAAGGAAGACACGTATCTAAAGACTTTACACAAGGAATAGATCTGCCTGCTACGACATCTCTGTAAAGATTGTAACCTCCTCCCAATAAATGTATGTTCTTCTTCGTATAACCTTTTTGAACCATTTCATTCAGGATATCTTCTCTAGATGATTCTAAACGCTCCGTATCAAAAACTACGTTCTGAAAACTTATGCCAAGCGTAGAAACACGTATGTTATCATACATTTGTTTAAAACTTTTCCACCAATCATCTCTAGTCTTACCTTGAGGAACTCCCATAAAGTTAAGAGGAAGAGGTTCCTTTCCATTATCTACAAGAAGTTCATTAAACTCTAAAGCCTCTAATGTACTTGAAGACATTAACTGTTGAGTCTTTTTTACATCTTTAGGGGCGTCAGGTAGTACTATCATATTAGCTTTAATCCTACCTTGAATAACTAGAAGATCTTTCATAGGTAAGGAATATCCTAATTCAAAAGCACCGTTGTCTAAAATAATATCCTTATCTTTCTGTGTTTTAAAAAAACGTTCAACTTTAGAATTTGGCTTTATAAGATGAGCTAAAGCTAAATAAAAATGACCTCTGCATGAATATTCTTTCAAATACTTTATAGGCGTTATAATTCCAATCTTTAACATATTCCTCTCCTTACTTTAAGCGTCTCCATTACCTGGGTCAAACTAAAATCATCGTAACCTAATAAAATATGGGGTGTAACTTTAAAAGTCTTTAAAATATTTCTAATTTCAAGGTCCACAGCCGCATCATACTCAGAATATTTTAAAAATGTCATTAATGGCCTGTAAAAAATAAGATCATAAGTTGGAATTGATTTGGCTAAAAGAAGACCGTACAGAGCGTCTAATCCTAATTTATTAACTCTGGCGTAAGCACACCTACTGATAATAGACGTCGTTGTAAGAGTGATGCGCCCTCTTCTGTGTCTTTCAAGTTCGGCTACGTGAGATTCTATAGCCATCTGTAATTCAAAAGGTTGTAATGAATCTCTAATCTTCGATACAGAATCTATAGACTTACCTGTTATCATATATGTATTAGGTTTACGTGCGATCTTTAACCACTCTTTACTTAAACGTTGTATAAAATCTTGCTTATCCGAATCTTTTTTACCTAAAAAAGTTAAAAACATTATCTTCTCCTACTTTAATATACTATAATCCTGTCGAACCGAAACCTTTATCTCCTCTAGATGTTTCTGAAAGCTCTTTCACTTCTTTCAATAAAACTCTGGGAAATCTTCTGACTGCGACTTGACAAACACGTTCTCCTTTTCTAACTTCTATGTGGCCGTGTGTTTGATTATGAATAATAGGTCCGCAATCTCCCCTGTAATTACTGTCAACAGTACCCATATGCGTTGTTACTCCCCTTCGAGCCATTCCGCTACGACCTCGAACTAGTAATTCTACAAAGGGAGATACTTCAAATTGAATACCGCAATGTATAATCGTAGTACTTTGAGGTGAAAGAATCTGATCTTTAGTGGCAAATAAATCAAAGCAAGCTGTCGAACCTTCTTTATCTTCTAAATACTTCATTATCGGAGCCTTTGCATCAAGATCTGTCAACTTATATTTTACGGTAATATTGTTCTTAGAATCCTGGAAAGATTTCTTTCTGAACTTGCAAACTATTTCATCTACCAGTTGATCTGTATATTTAGGACTACATTGATCTGCTACAATATAATCTTTAGAGTATTTTTGCAAAGTATTGTACGTGATCTCATCTATAAGGCATCTATTTTTCTCGTCCGTATTTCGAACTCCATCATCAACTACTCCAAATCGTATAGGAACGTATATAATAAAATCATATATTTTCAATTGTTCAGGTATTCTACATTCTTTATAGTAAGGCTCAAGCTCCGCACCTAAAGGTGTATCAAATAAACCTGCGGCGACGCTATTGGCGTATCTATCAATTACAGATCGACTAGTTACAAGAATTTTATCATGATAAGTACTAGTCTGATGGTCGGTTAAAAGCTCTAACAGAAGCTGATTCAACGGATTCTTTCCTAGCTTATGATTCTCTATTTGCATCCTAGGTAAAGATAAAGAAGAACATATATTCTCATCAGGTAACATCTCTTGTAATTTCTTTACTATGACCTTTTGTAATGTGGACTTTCCTGTACCTTGCGCCCCGCAAAGACAAATATGTAATTTTGGTTTCATTTAATTTTACCCCTCTCTTTAAACTCTCTACATAAGTTTGGAGTGCTTCCATCTTATGATTAACGTCATCTAACTTACGTTGAGCCATTCTGAAATAAAGTCCGGCCTCGTCAAATCTACGTTGTCGTGTAACTTTTACTTCCTTCAATTCCTTTAAAGTTCTCTTAGCTTTAGCTAACCTTAATTTATCAATCTTCACGCTTTTAACTTCTTTGATGAGATATGTTCTATTTTGTCTTCAGACGTAATACGAAAATCCGGTTTTCTTTGAAACTTCTCACAACTTACAGACCTACCCGTATAACAAAGGCGCTTACAACCTGCATTTCTCTTACAAATTCTGCAATCTTTCTTATTTTCTCTTATTCCAGGTGTTGAAACTGTCATATAACCTCTCCTTAACGCTTGTATAACCTCTAGTTTAACGCGCATTTGCGCGCTATAATGCGCTTTTTACGCAGATACCCGTACCTTTAGGTACCAAACTCCTTTTCAGACGTCTTATCCTCAGTCCTATTGTGTTCTAAAACAAATTCTAACTGTAAAAACTTGACAAATTCTACTAAAGGAACGATAATTAACTCTATTTCATAATTAGAAGAGTCTAATTCATAGGCTCGAGGAATTAACTTAGAAGGATTTAAGTCCGCTACCTCTATTAAAGAACTTCTACGGAGTAACCAGTAGTGAACTTTCTTATCTTTCCAAGCCGTAGGCACGGATGCTACAGGATCTACTCCTGTAAGGTACGTAAAATCCTTCTTGGACATTACAAATTGAACTCTATTCAACCAATGTCGCGCGGGAGCTTTCACAGGTGGCTTCAATTTCCAAGGAAAAGCTAGAACAGAAATACGATTCACTACTTTAGATCTTTCTTCGTTCAATGTAACCCACTCTTCGTATAAATGAAAGACAGAATCGTGATCAGCTGTACGATTCATAGTTGTATAATCCTTACATTCTATTAAAAGTTGTTTCTTTATAAAAGGTATCTGAGTCCAGACGTCTCCTTTCAGGAGAGAACCTTGCGCTTGTTGAGCCATTCCTGTTCTAAAAGTTCTATCTAGAAAAGGTAAGTTTAAACATTGATCAACCGCATCACAGAGTTCAACTTCTACTTCGCGTTCAAGTGAATATCCCTTTCCCATCAATTATCCTCCTTTCTTTAACAGGTAATCATTGTTTATAACTTTGAATGACAGCCTACTGCGTAATTCTTCTGAATATACAGGTTCTTCTGTCCTTATTACAATTCCTTCTCTTTCGCTATCTTGATTAAATGCGCTTTTGCCTTTAGCGTAATCTATCCATCCCTCGATGTTCATTGTTTTTATTGTACCTACTTCTAAAATAGGGACTGTTTTTAATTTATGTCTATCGCAAAATTCTATCATATCATTATGGCTTAGATATTTACCAATTTTTATATCATAAACATTGAATATATATAAATCAGGTTCTTCAAGTTTTAAAGGATTTTTCTGTATTCCCATTCCCGCTAACTCGCCTTGTACTGCCATCATATCAGGAATATCTTGAAGTTTATATTTATTTGCCATCCTCCAATAGATATTATTTTCAGTTTCTTTTAAAGAAAGATCACGAGAACATACATCAAAATCATCATCATGCTTAATATATGAAGCTGGTGTACCATCAATCTTTTCAGTTATAATTAATTTCTTATCTTTTATCTCATCAATAATTTTTGGAACTGATTGTATTCTCATCTCATCCGTCTTAGGCGTACAACTAGGAAACACGCCTTTAATCAATGCTTTCATATCCGCAGGTATATCAGGTATATATTTTTTAATACCTAACAAAGCAGTAACATCTTTGCTCTCTGTAAATTCATACTCTTGATGTAATCTGTCATCATTGGGATATATCTTCCCATTTAATACTGTCAATGGTAATATTAAACCTTGTGATATTTGTTTTCTCATTCTAACAGTTTTCAGTCTGTATGTCATTTTACCCATATCGCCTTTCTTCCAAAGAAAATCACTCCAATCGGCATGAGGCAATAAAGAATCAATCTCACAAAATACAATCATGTCACCTATTTTAAACTCATCCTTAAGGACAACTACTTTCCATCCAAGAACAGTAGCAACTTCAATTCTATCAGCATTTTCTATAGGTTGTATATCTATTATTTTTTGTATACTTGCTAATTTTCTAATTTCCACAATTATTCTCCTTTAATATAATCATTCTCTTTAAGCCATTTTATATGCCATATTTTCATTTCTCCTAAAGCGTCTTGAATTGTATTTTCACAAACATAATGTAGGTCTCTTTCATTCGGATTTCTATAAGCTATAAAGATTTTCCCATTTGTAAGAGGTATTATTTCTAATCCAAAACCATACTTATTTTTTGAAGGTATTATTCTTGGCAACTCGACTAAGAGTTCGTTTACTTGGTAGGCATAATAATCTTGTTTCCTTAAGCAGTAATCATCTCTACATTCAAGTATATTAACACCATCGTAAGAGAACCACACTCTTTCTGATTGTTTCTTAAACCCCGCCTCTTTCAATTTCTTCGATACACTTAAACTTGTAACATTATTTTCCATCAATCTTCTCCCATTAATTTCACAGAACAAATGCCATCTGCTTTCGTAGTAGTATAAACCGTATCTGCTACTCCGCTAAGTTCTGTGGAATGAGTTACAATTACAAGCTTCACACCTAACTCTATGCTAATCTTTTTAAGGAAAGCGGCCGCATAAGGTAAATATTCTGCAGATAAGAAGCGAAAAGGTTCGTCAAAGATTAAAACTTGTCTGCCTTTAGGTTTATACAGAACTAAATAGGCTACGCGCAAGGCTACAGATACCACATCAACCAAACCTCCGCCACATTCTGATAATGAAAAAGTATTACCATTCTCCATAACTCCAAAGGATACAGTGGACGAACCTCTTTTAACATCAAAATCTATTTGAAACTCATACGAGCGATCAAAAAAGATATCTTCCAAGGCAGAATCTACTATCCGTTTTAGAGTAGAAATAGAACCATGTCTAGTAGCTTTAGCTACATCTTGTAAAAGAGCTATAGATTGTTCTACCAAACGAGCTTCAGATTCAAGTCTCACAAAATTCTTATCGTGAGATGCCTGAACAGCGTAAAGTTCTTTTAAAATACCGGAGTCTTGTGAAATACGATCCCGAATTTTACTTATGATATCTTCAAAAGACATTGGAGTTCTGTAACCTCTTTATTTATAAAATCATCTATATCTTTAATCTGCTTCTGTATAAAAGCTTCTTCCGCTGAAGAATCCTTTACACCCATTTCACCTAATCTCTCGAAAAGGTTCTTAGAGGTTTCCTCTGATACCGTTAACTTAGCCTTAAGTTGTAAAAGTTGATTCTTCAACCTTTCTACTTCTTTCTTCTCTTCTATTATATTAAATTCTGCCATATTAATCGTCCTTAAGCCTATCTGAAGCTTCTAATAAAGATTGTTTACTTCTATCAATGATAGAAGAAGGTACTTTCTTATTTGCTACTACTGTATTGAAAACGGTCCATATATCAGTTTGATCTATACTAACCTGGGAAAGTTCGGAAGCAAAATTAACCTTAGCAGAATCTTTAGTTTCTTCTAAAAACGTCTCGTGAGCCTTGAACGAAATAGGTATAGTCTCTAAACCCACGTCTTCGTTATCTATAGTAAGAAGAGTAACCGAGGGAGTTAACTTCTTCTCTGTAGAAGACTGTCGCGTAAAACTTCCTGTATTCAAGAAAAGAGTTTTAGAGTTCTTTATCATAAAAGGGTGATGCCAGTCTCCTGAAAAAGATACTCGTACGTTCTTAAAAGGTTTCTCAAGATCTTCAACTAGATAATAATCAAACGGACAAGGCTTAGGTGTTATCATATGATGACTTACGACTATATCAGGTTTTACTTTATCAAAAGTCTTTATGGTCTCATTAAAATTCATATCTGCTGACAAACCAAAACACTTTAAACCGTTTATGGTTCTTAAACCTATTAAAGGTTGAACCATCTTGCATACATAAAGAAGTTGTAAACCTGAAGATTTAAGTGTCTTAGTATTTCTGTACCTCATATCATGATTACCGGGAACTACGTACATAGGTATACTGAAACGACTTAGTTCTGAAATCATGTCACAGAAGAAAGAATCTAGATCAGGTCTGGCCTCATTAAAAAAGTCGCCGGCATGGAGAATAAAATCAACTTGATTTCGTTTAGCTATCTCATGTATTTGACGTATTTTATTTAATTGAGTATTCCTAAAGTCGTCGTGTCTACATGACGGAGTATCTTTTCGTAAGTGCCAGTCAGACGTGCATAAGATCTTCATTCATTATCCTCTTACTTTATTTTACTAGAATCCTTTAGAATCACTCTAACAGCACCGTCAAGGGCTAGAGAAGGTTCCTTCATAGTCTTTCTTACCTTAAACTCCTGTCTCTTACCTTTATTCCATTGACTCACAGGTCTTAAGTATCCTACAGATCGAGAGTACACTTCACAAACAGCTTTGCACTGGGGGCATTCTTTAACTTCCCCGTTTAAGTATCCATGTTGGGGACATATACTAAACGTAGGAGTTAACGTGAAGTAGGGAAGCTTATATCGCGTACATATAGTCTTTACCAAAGTCTTTACAGAAGTAGACTCTTTTATTTTTTCTTTCAAGAAGAAATGTAATACAGTGCCTCCTGTATACTCACATTGAAGCTTGTCTTGTAAATCTAAAGCTTCGAAGACGTCGTCAGTGAAGTCTACTGGCAACTGAGTAGAGTTAGTATAGAAAGGATCTGATCCTTTCTTATAGTCTTCTTCATTAGCACATATAATAGAAGGATGAGCTTGTTTATCTATAAGGGCTAGCCTGTACGAAGTAGACTCTGCAGGAGTAGCTTCCAAGTTATATAAATTCCCAGTTTCCTTTTGAAATTCTAAAAGTTTTCTTCTCATGTAGCCTAAAACTTCTAAACTAAACTTCTTACCTTCTTCACTTCCAATATCTTGTCCTAGAAAGTTTAAACAGGCTTCATTCATACCCAAAATACCTATCGTTGAAAAATGATTCTTCCAGTAAGATCCTGTTCTCTCTTTCAAAGACGAAAGATAAAACTTGCAGTAAGGATAAAGATCCTCTTCAGTAAAGTTTTCGATTAATGTTCTCTTCGTTTCAAGACTATCTTTAGCTAAAGACATTACTTCGCCCAGTCTAATGAAGAACTCCTGGCTATCTTTAGATGTATGTCCGAGGATAGGCATGTTAATTGTAACAACTCCGATGCTACCTGTTAAGGGATTAGATCCAAAGTAGCCTCCACCCTTTCTAGTTAACTGTGTTAAATCTAAACGTAATCTACAACACATAGACCTTACGTCTTCTTCTTTCATATCGGAGCCTATAAAGTTAGCGAAGTAGGGTAATCCATATCTAGCTGTTACATCACACAATAAATCACTTATAGGATTGTCCCAATCAAAGTCTTTCGTAATATTATACGTAGGTATAGGAAAAGTAAAAACTCTACCTTTAGCATCTCCTTCTCTCATAACTTCCAAGAAAGCCCTATTCAACATATCCATTTCCATTTGAAACTCTGCATACTTTTCCTTTTGAAGTTCTCCCCCTATAATAACAGGAGTATCTTTATAGCACGAAGGTACTTTTAAATCAAAAGTTAAATTCGTATAAGGTGTTTGAAAACCTACACGCGTTGGTATGTTCATATTAAAAAGAAATTCTTGCATAGCCTGTTTTACTAAAGCGTACGAAAGTTTATCATATCTAATATAAGGCGCTAAAAGGGTATCGAAATTCGAGAAAGCTTGGGCTCCTGCGGCTTCTCCTTGGAGGGTATAAAAGAAATTGACTACTTGGCCTAAGGCGGTACGAAAATGTTTAGGCGGCTTAGCTTCAACTTTTCCTGAAACTCCTTTAAAACCTTTTAGCAAAAGTTCGGGTAAGTCCCATCCTACACAATAAGCAGATATAGAACCTAAATCGTGAATATGAAACGAACCTTTAGTACAAGCTTCTTTTATGTCAGAGGAGTAGACCTGATTTAACCAGTACTTCCTACTAACCTCAGACGATATATAATTATTCAAACCTTGAAGAGAGTACCCCATGTTACTATTTTCTTCCACTTTCCAGTCGTTCTTTTTAATGTACTCGAGAATATATTGAGAGTGAAAGGAACTCGAAAGGTCTCTTAAACGACTATGGCGATCTCTATACAAAATATAAGCCTTAGCTGTTCTAACGAAACCTCGTTGTATCAAAGCTTCTTCTACGAAATCTTGAATAGTTTCAACATCTAAAATTCTAGGTTTATTAACCGAGCTTTTAGATATTATAGCTTCAACGTCATTTAAGATTTCTTTTAAACTGTAATTTGAAAACTCATTAGTTACGGCTCGGGCTGCGTCAACCGCATCTAAAATTTTATTAGATTCATAAGGAACTTCAGTACCGCATCTCTTTTTTATAGTATTAATAGTCATAAGCCTCCAATATTTTATCGAATAATACAACGACGTACTATTTGTTGCAAAAGAATCGTGTTTCGAGTTTTTTCTAAGTCTACTTCGAGATGATTAACGTTCTTTAAAGTCTCATCTACTATCTCCGCATCTTTTTTAAAAGTCTGTAAAACGTACAAGGAAGACCCTTGAACCATCTTAGCTGTTCTAATTAAATCAGAATAAGTTAACGTTGGAATAGCTACAGTTCTAAACTCATACGGAATATTAGAACTTCGTATTAGATTAACGCTCTCTTTTATTACAGCTACATCTACAACAGAGTTAGTTACAGAGGTATAACCCTCGGAAGGCGCTTTTATGTCCATCGCTATGTAATCTAACATAGACTTCTTTAAAAGATGTCGTAGCATAGAGGGATTCGTTCCGTTGCTGTCTAACTTTACCTTATAACCCATACCCTTAATTTTCAAAATGAATTCAGGTAACCCTTTTTGAATAGTAGGCTCTCCCCCCGTAATCGTTACACCTTCTAATAGGTAACGCCTCTTTACCAAGAAGCGAAAGAAACCTGCCTCACCAATAGTTTGATGAAAAGGGTCTTTAGAAATCTTCTTAGGTATTAAAGAAGGATTATAACAATAGGAGCAACGAAGATTACAGCCCTGAAGAAAAATCGTACAGCTTAACTTTTGAGGAAAGTCTATAAAAGATGTAGGAATGAAACCGCCTATTTTCATTTAGACGTAACCTTGGAAAGCTTCGTAGACTGTCCACACGTAGGACATACACCTGCTTCAACTAAATGATCGGAAAGTTTAGTCTCAGAATATTTTAAAGTTGTACCAAACTCGCATATATTTCGCTTTGTACTCTCTTGTGAAACTTTTTCAGACAAGTATCTCGTATAGATATCTTTGAAAGAAATTAACCTTAGAAGAAGATCATCCCTTTCTTTCATCTTAGATTCTACTATTTCTATTCTACTTAAAGAAGGTTCAATTATAGGTTCTAGCGAAGACTTAAGTTCAGTTAAAGCTAGGAGTTGTTGTGATAAGTTTTGAAGTAACACGAGACGATTAAAAAAGTAACGCCTCTCTGCGATAGAACTCTCTACATTTTTAAATTTTTCTTTGGCTCCTTCCAAATAATTGAAACTGTTTAACCTTGCATCAACTTCAGACAGATTAGTTACAACTCTATTTAAAGAAGCGTTAACCTCTTTCTTGATCTTTAACTCTTCGCGAATAGCTTCGTCTACAATATGCACACCTGTTAGCCTGTTTAAAAGTTTAGCCGCCTTAGGTTCAGATTCAAAAATAAGAAAAGGGGAATCATGTTGATCCGTGACATGTAAAAGAATCTCGGATGATCCATCTCTAATAGGTTTAACATTCATAAAGGTACAAACTTCCTCAGGAATACTTCTACCTACGCTTGTATAATCGTTCGAATCTATTTGATAAGAATTAGATCCCTTACCTTTAGTTCTCGTTACATTCTTACCTTCAAGTGTAACACTTACCGAGGCTTTCTTTTGACCTTTTCTTATAAAACTCGAACCTCCATAAAAATCATAAAAAATCCATCTGAATGCCCTAACAATACTCGACTTACCTGTATCTGTAGGTCCTACTATTACTATGAACTTTTTAGATAAGTCGAGTAACGAATTTTTATGTGCTTGGAAGTCTTGAATCGTGAGCTTCATATTATAACTTTGGGTCTCCTTGAACAGGTGGTATGCCTTGATCAATAGGAACCTGAACCTGAGGTTGAGGTGCTACAGGTGTAGTAACAGCAGGTTGAGGTGTTATAGGAATTTGAACCTGAACTTGAGGAGTTACAGGAACAGGAACTTGAACCTGCGGTTGAGGTGTTACAGGAACTTGAACCTGTGGTTGAGGTGTTACAGGAACTTGAACCTGTGGTTGAGGTGTCACGACGGGAGCTGGGACTTGGACAGACGGAGGAACGACTGTAGGAACAGGCGTTGCAGGAGCCTGAGCTACAGGTGGGGGAGTTATAGGAACCTGAGGTGTTACAGGTACTTGAGCTCCAGGAGCCGCCGCTTGAGCTTCGTTGCCTGGAATACAATCAGCTGGAATAATAGGAGGAGTAAAAGGCGTTCCTTCAGGAAGAAGATCCAGAACCTTCGTTCTCGGGCCTGTATTCGTAACAGTTCTTTCCAGCTGTCCTACCGCTTTTTTATTAAAGGCAGAAGCTAAGTCAAAAGATTGACCTACAGAAGGTAATGGAACTCCTAACGCTTGACACCACTTTCCTGCTTTGCTTAAAGAACTTATAATATTAGTAGAAAACCCTGTAGTGGATACACCTGCTAAAGGACCTTCGGCTATCACAAACCTCCAATTAAAATATTGACCATTGTCCCCATCCTTTAATTCTATGTTCTGTAAAATAATCATCTGACTACCTGTGGGTATATCTGCACTGCCGGATACTTTTACTATCATTATACTGCCTCCTGTAATACAATTTTTTTTTCTAAGTTACGGTATAATGTCCTGGAACCTTTCCAGGATTAGGATTATACATAGAATCTAAACTACTGCGTAATGTAGAAATCTGATCTTTCAAATTAAAATTAGTAGATTCCAAACAACTTAACCTTTGTTTAAGAACCTTTAAGCAAACTTTAACTCTCTTTAATTCAACATCTAATGTATTTAAGTATGAAACGAGATCACTAACTTTATTATTTATACTAGCCTCTCGTTGACCTATAGTATTCAAATCTTTTATCTCATCATCATGAGTAACTAGTATATCTGAAATTGTTTTGTAAAACGTTTGATATATAGAATTCAATTCTTCTATTACTCCACAGTGAACGAGAGAAGCTTCATATACCTCGCCACATCGATATCTGTAAGCCTGCAACTTATCATAAACTCTGCAAAGCTTATGTAAATCTTCAGCGTTAGGAATTGCAGGATAAGCAAGAGTTATACGATACTGACGAAGCTCTGTATAAATCCCTGTATAGTCTAACGTAGGTACAGTTACAAAATCAGGTATTACGGGTAAAGTATAATTACTCATCAGATTTTAACCCCATTATTAATCTAGTCAATTGATCATTAGGTTCTGCTCTCTCTCCTACAGCTATACTAAGTCTAGGTAAAGCTCGTCTAATATCATTTTGAGTGCCTATGCGGGCTAAATTCGAAACATATAAATCCTCGGCTTGAAATTGTTCAGGTGTAATTGTATCCGGAACATCTTTTTCTATTTGAATCATTGTACCAAACTTAAAAGAATTATAATCTAAAGATACCGATTGATCATAAGTTTTCGTTATTTTTATTTTCATGCTATTAAAAGTCCTTTAGTTAAAGCTTCGTTTACGTCCTTGCATCCATCAGGTAATACTAATTGACTTACTTTCAAACCCCTGGATTCAAAAAGCCTCCTAACTTCCTCAAATCCTTTTTGACCCGCTAAGTCGTTATCGAAAGATACTACAACCTCATTACATATTTGTACTAGAATCTTAACCCAAATATCTCTTAAAGCATTAACTCCAGGTATTGCTATAACAGACTTGTAACCTACTGACAATAAAGTTAAGCAATCAAAAACCCCTTCGCAAATATAAACTCTGTCTTGCTTTCGTAATAATACATCGCTATTATATGGTAACGGAAGAGAACCGGATAAATTTAGATATCTGGAACCATAATCCGAGAAGGACCTCCCTTGAAAATACGTAACAATACTTCTGTTATTAGTTAAATAAGGTATCAGCAAAGGATGAAAATCAAAACGACCTCGTAAATTCATCGTCGAATCTTCTTCCTTACTATCCTTTTTCACAAGTAATCCCGCTGTATACAATTGAGCCGGCGTGTAGCGTTTTAACAACTCCATAACAGACGAAGGATTATAAGCTTTCAATTGCAAAAACTCTACAACATCCGACTTTAAACATCGTTCCTTTAAAATATAATCTCTAAGATTACTTTCTAGTACGGGTACTTGTAAATCTAAAAATTCCTTATATATCTGCCAACGAAGTCTAAAAGAAATAGATTCCTTCTCTATAATATTACTCACAGGCTTAGAAGTTGTATCAGAAGAGTAAAGAAATTCTCCACTCTTAAGTTGTTCACAAGCTTCAGGATAAGTTACTCCTTTCCAAGCGGCATATAAATGAATAGCGTTACCTTTTAGACCACACCCGAAACAATTAAAAACACCTTCTTCAAGATCTGCAGAGAAAGACTTTGTCTTACGATCATCGTGGAGTACACAAAGGCCTAAGTAAGTACTCTTATCTCTATCTACATCTTCAAAACCCATCTCCTCCATGAGATAAGCTAAGTTAACCTTATCTGAATTCAAGGAATTCTTTTTCATTGAACTATAGCTCCTAATTTTTGAAGTAACTCTTCCATGTCGCCTACATAAGATCTATCCCAGTCTATGCCCAGTTGAAGTGCGACGTCCGCTCCGTCCCTCCACTTAATAACTTTCATATCTAAAACTCTTTGCAAAGTACTGGCAACAGCTTCCTTCCTTAAATATACTAAAAGGTCTGCGCTCCATGTAAGAGCATCAGAATAAGATACGTGCTCTGTACCTATTTCTTCCAATTTTAAATTCACTACAGATTTATTAGCTTGAACTGCAGACCATAGATCAAGATCTTCTCTACGTGCTAATTCTTTCAACTCTCTAGAGATGATTAATAAATCCTTGGTTAAATCCCCTGTCCTACCTGTAGAAGGACTCATCAAGTTAGCGTAATCTATAATAAGACCGTGTAAAGGTTTCTTCTTTTTATACCTTTGAATAATAGGATTCAAGATAGGAACGGAACAACCCTCAGGTATGTCAACTATATGAAAATCCCCTTTCAAATTGGCCTTCACCTTAGCTATTTCCTGAGCATTAAAATACTTTGCCCTATCTTCAGCTTCTAATTTACCTTTTCTTAATCCTGTAGACGATATTAAAAACGATCTGGAATCAAATAGTCTCATCACTTGCTTAGCAGGCATTTCAATAGTGACATACATAAAATTGTAACCTCTAACGCAACCGTTATAAGCTACAGAGAAAAGAGTTCGGGACTTACCTCCACCTGTTCTAGAAAATATAAACGAGAGTTCTCCGGGAAGAGATCCTCCTATTAAATCATCTAAGGCCTTAAACCCTGTAGGAATACCTTTGAACGTATTAGGATTAGCCTCATCTATAAGATATTCTTTCTGACGCTCTTCCAACTTATCTACAGCAGAGAACTCTTTTATCTTTATGTCTCCTGAAACGGAAGCTTCGTAGGACTGTAACTTCTTCTGCAATTCAATACTGGGAGCCCCACTCAATAAACTTTTACGTACTATATCAGTGACTTTAAGAATGTTTCTCTTCCTGCAAAGCTCTGTTACGATTTCAAAATTGTGTACAAATTGCCCATCACTGGGTTTAAACGTAAGCAAACCTTGATATGTTAAAAGACAATTTGTCTTTATCTCTTCAGGAGTTCTATTTTTAGTTAATCTATCCTCTAACGTCTTCCAATCCAAAACATCCATAGAGTCCAAGAAAAACTCTTTAGCTTCATGATATACCGTTTTCAATCTCTCATCTGTAAAATGATCAGGGGATATCTTTAAATGATAATCTCCGAAAGTTTCTTTATTTTGAATAAGATGAGATAACACATAATACTCTGCTTCGGTATCCTTGAACATTTTCTCCCCTATAACTCATCAAAACTAAAATCTTTGACTAACTTATCCTTTAACTTCTGGCCTCTAAAATCATCTGCTACACAGTCTATGCTTAAAAAACTTCCTAGAAGAGTTAAACCCAAACTAGGAAACTTCATGTTAATGGCATCAATAGACGCTCTTGAAGTAATAATCGTAGGGAGCTTCATGCTCAACCTCAAGGATAAAATACTCTCCAAATAAGTGACGGCGAAGTTTACGCTTCCACCTGTTATAAATGACGATTTAAAATTAACTAAGTTATCTAACACGTCAGTTATATTATCTATACATAAGAAAGTATAAGCTCTGCCATATTTATCCGCGTCCAAATTATTATCCGATACTTTACTTAGCATCCCTGCATACGTCACAAAAGAGGATGAGTAACCTAATTTCATCAACTCCTTTGTTATTGAAATAGCTAACGGCGTCTGTCCTGCCTTTGGAGGACCTGAAAGAAATAAGCCTACGCCTTTACTTACAGCTTCGTTATGTTTATCTAAATATTTTTGAGCATTCTGAAACGTAATTGAATTCTTATAAATATAATCCTTAAACTCTAAATTTCGAAAGCGTTCCGGTATTGTTGCATTAGATAATCTCACCTCGTAGGCGGCGTCTTTAGAACACTCGCACTCTGTAACTTTACCCGACTTCAAAACCCATCCGGTGCCTTTGCATACCTTGCATTTCTGAACTCTCTTTCTGAAGTCTTCTAGATTCATCACATTAACTCTTTCACGCGCCTCTCAACGTCTTTAAAATAAACATCATCTTCGGACAAAGCTTGTCTGAACTTATCCCAACCTTGGAACTTCTTCTCGCCATCATGTATCCAAGCCCCTTTCACTTCAAACATCTTTAAACACTCCCCCGCTAAATATATTAAGTCCTGTATAGGATTAAAACCTTCCAGTAAAGCTAAATATATACTAGCTTGTCTCATAGGCATTCCTACTTTATTCTTAACTGCTTTGACTCCTAAACAATGACCTATTACACGTCCTTGGACGTCTTTGACTTGAGAACCGCTTATAACGTTAACTCTCAATCTAACGGAGCTGTAAAATTTCAAAGCCTCTCCGCCAGGAGTTGTTTCAGGATTTCCAAAAGCCATAGGCTTTACCCTTGTCTGATTAACAAAAATAACTAACGTTTTTGACTTACCTATGATAGGCGTCAATACTCTCAAGGCATTACTCATCATTCGAGCCTGCAATGCTACAGAAACTTTACCTATATCCGATTCCAGTTCAGCTTTTGGAGTTAACGCTGGAACAGAATCTACTACTATTAAATCATGGGTTCCACTTTCTACCATCTTACGTAAGCCTTCTAAAGCCTGTTCTCCTGTATCGGGTTGAACATAAGTTAACTTCGTAATATCTACTCCGTGTATTGTAGCGAACTTAGGATCGAACGCATGTTCGGCGTCTATGAGAGCAGCTCTCCCATCCATAGCCTGAACTTCCGCTATAGCTTTTAAACATAATAATGATTTGCCACTTGAAGGTTGACCGTAAATTTCTATAATTCTACCTCGGGGATATCCTCCGATGCCCAGGACATAATCTAAACACAAACTTCCTGAAGGTATATGAGGCAACGCCTTGGGTCTGTCCGAAAAGGTTCTTATATCTAACTTCAGATCCTTTTGTAATGCTGAAAACAATTTATCAAGTTCTTTCTTTGAATCTTCCGTCATCTATTTCTCCGTCGTCATACAAAATTTACGATTCAGGCCTATATAATCTAAACTATGACTGAGAGGCTTAACTAAGGCCTCTGCAATTCTAGTTAAGGCCCCTCGACATGGTAAACACCACCAAATCACCTACTTTATAATTATATCTCATTTAAGTGCTGCAACTTTCTTAGGTTCTAAGGCCTTATACATAATACTAAAATCAAAGGCCTCTAACGTCTCGAGATTCTTGAATACAGGCATCTTCGAACCTTTAAAAAGTTTTATCAAATAAGCCCCACCGCTGTCTACGCAGTAATCCGGCTTGAAAGGAATTCCTAACTTTTTAAAAGCACTGTCTACGCCTTTCTTATTCTTCATAACATTTCCACAAGGTTTCGCATAAACATCTTTTATGAACAATGCGAAGTCAGAGTTCTGTTCAAGAAACTTTCGACAATGGGTTGGGCCTGCTTTAGACCACAGATAAATATTGCATCCTATGTCTCTCAACTTAGTGAATACTTCAAGCAGTCCGGGTCTAGGCTTCTTACAAGCCTCGTCCCATATTGTCAGATCCACTTCGAAGAATACTTTAGGATTAACAGTCGACTCTACTTTATCTATGCCTGAGGTAACAGACTCATCTGTTATAGGTGAAGGTCCGCTCTCGCCTGCAACAGATTTCTTTACGATAGCGTCTCCAATGCGTTCATAGCCTTCAGGTACTTCTTCTATACGTTGTTGAGCCATTGCTTTAGCGGCTTCAGCTTGCACTGGGAAGTTAGAACCTTCGGCTTGAGCAGGTTGAACTATAACCTTCGTAGCATTTTCAACTGTACCTTGTTTACGTATCCCGCTTAATTTTTTATCTATCTCAGCTTTCGTCACCCTAGGTGTCATTGAGTCAATGTATTTACAATACTCGCAATCACATGACGCTTTAGGTATAGGTCCGTTCAAACAATCCACAGCGTCGAGATACAACTTCAACGCTCTTTGAGAATTTATCTCAACAGGGATGACCATTGTGTCGAACATTATAGGCACAACTTTATTTGTTTCAGGACTACCTGGCACAGGTTCACAATCCTTCGGCCAATAATACATCAAATAACCTAAACTGGCTACAGATAAACCTTCGGCTTGTAACAACAGGCCATAAGTATCCAACTGGTGTCTGTACCATTCTATTACATACTGCGGAATTGGTTTAGTTCCTTTTGTCTTATAATCTATAGGACTAACTGCACTGTTATCATGTTGGAATACATCATCCAACGCTCCGAATATTGTTAACTGATCGTTTACTACGTAAGACATACCACTTTTCCAATGGCGCCATTTCTTTAATTTGACTGCGTCCTGGTAAAGCATTCCTGAAACGGAACCTTTCATTTCTCTTGGAACGTCTTTATTTACTCTGCACCTATCAAAATGCTCTTTCACTACGCGGTCTATACCGTTTGGAAGACTTGGAAACATTCCTCTCGGTCTCGCTTTCTTCTCATTCACATCTAACCAAAAACATCTTGGACATTTTATGAATACTGTTAACTTTGATGGTGATAATCTATATTTTCTTTTTTCAGACATTTCTATTCCTCGCTCTTAATTTATTTTCATGTCTTAAGCCCGGCGGTAACTTTTCTTTATTAACCCATTCAAAATATTTTATAGGTTTTGGTCCTAATTGATTTTCCGGTCTTAAACAAGGTTGTATCTTCTTACACATTTCTATTCCTCGCTCTAGCAATATGATCCAGGAACTCAGCTTTGGCATGCGGTCGTGTTGCAAACACGCCAAGCATCTCACTAGTAGTCGTGACTGGGCCCGTTTTTTCCACTCCGCGCATTTCCATGCACAGGTGGCGACCCTCTACTATAACTCCTACTCCTAAAGGTTTTAAATAATCCTGTAACGTTTGTGCTATTTGACAAGTCATTCTTTCTTGTATCTGAAGCCTTCTTGAAAAAGCTTCTACTAATCTCGGTATCTTTGAAAGACCTATAACTTTATTCTTTTCAGGTATATATCCAACATGAACTACCCCAAAAAATGGTACGAAATGATGCTCACACGCTGAATAAAAAGGTATATCTTTCACTACAATCATCTCCTTAACCTCAGTCGTAAAATGAGCTACGCTGGCTATCTTATCTATATCGGCCGTATAACCATTTGTAATATCTAGCCACGATTTCGCCATCCTAGTAGGTGTCTTAATCAAACCCTCTCTCGTCACATCTTCTCCAAGTATTATCAACATCTCCTTCGCTATCTTTTCAAGTTTCTTAATTTTCTCTGCCTTAACCAAATCTTTGATAGGCTCTGTATTCTCTGACGGTGTTTGTTTTTCCATGTGTAGTCTCCTTCTTATTTTTGAATCACTTATAATTTATTATACTAGAATCTTTTGTTATATGAAATCTTCATCTTCTTCAAAAGCCTCTTGATCTTTTTCGGCTTCAATTGCCACGGTCTTACCCTCTTTCCAACAGTTTGAAATATCTAAATCTATTTCTATAGGAACGTGAGGACTCATAACCCTAACAGTCATTTCTTCTCGGATAATTGGTACAGCTACATCTAACTCAGCCTCTAATACTTCATACATGGCGGAATCATGTACTGTTAATATAAATCTTGATTGCATCTTTAAACTATTGAATCTATTCGTAACTCTAATTATAGAAAGCAGTGTAGCATCGGATGCCGCAGATTGAATAGGAAAATTCATAGCCTGACGACACGCTTTCATCTGAGCACCATAATTGGATCCTTTTATATCAGGTAAATGCCTAATACGCCCAAACATTGATACTGACTTTCCGTGGGCCTGGGCATATGCAATAGTAGAATCTATCCAATACTTCGCCCCTACATACATTGAAAAAAACTTATCTATGAAATCTTGGGCTTCTTCTACAGGAATTCCATATTGGACAGATATAGATTCCGCTTGCCTGCCATACATAATACCAAAAATTACGGACTTAGCTGCATTTCTTTGCGAGTCTGTTACCTGATCAGGAGGTATATTTAACAAACGAGAAGCTACCATTCTGTGAATCTCTACACCTGAATTAAAATCGTGAATAAGTTTAGCATCACGACTGTATGCGGCTAAGGCTCTAACCTCAGCTTGCTTAAAGTCAGCGTCTATAAGTTTAAATCCGGGTGAAGCTTTAAAAATATTTCGAATGACGGATAATTTTGGAATGGTTTGCAAACCCGGTCTTCGTACAGAAAGTCTACCTGTCCTAGTACCGTGAATATGGAAGTTACAGTGTATCTTTCCATCCATATATTTTAATCTTTCTAAATCTTGAGGCTTCCAAAGTTTTAATTTCTTCTTTCTCTTTCCTTTCTTCTTATTGTACTCTTCTGTCAATCTATTATTTATTTTTGCAGTATAATAAGGCTCATTTACTCCCAAAGTCTTGACGTCATCCGCATTCCAAAAATTAAAGTTAGAAGGTACATCATTTTTAAAGGCTTCTTCTATTTCAAGAGGATTAGGACCCGGAGACCTCCGTGTAAAAACAAAATCACGAGCACCTTGCAAGTATGTAGATGTCATTTTTGTTAAATGTCTGTACTTTACAATAGGTTCGACAGCAACATTCTGTGCAGATAATAATTTTAAACCTTTCGCATTCAACGAAGGCCCTGTCTTACCCCATAAATCATTATCCTTTAATACCTGTGAATCTAATTTTAATACATCAAAAAGAGCTTTACATAATTGAGGATAAGAGCCTAAATTTAATTCTGTACCTACGGTCTTTTCAAATTCCTTCTTTATTACGAGACTCTCCGCTAAAAATTCATTAGTTAACTTCTTAGTCAAATCAAAATCTATGTATACTCCTGTATGCTCTGCTTCAAACAAAGCAGAAGATAGAGGCATAGTAAGATTCTGAAAAAGATTTGTTAAACCATTCTCGGCTAATAACTTCTCAAAGACGTTATAACAACGAAGAGTACAATCACAGTCAGCACTATTATATCTACCAAGAACTTTCCAAGGTATCTTTAAATAATTTCTTTCTTCTTTTTTTAAATGATCCAGATAAATATGTATACCATCTTCATAGCCACCCATATCAGTATATTGCCAGGCTAACTTTTTTAAGCCGTGCTCTGCTTCTGATACTAAAAGATGATGCATTAGCATCGTATCAGCTTTAGGTCCTGATATCTCTATTTGAGCTTGTCTCATAAAGTGATGCTCAAAAAGTTCGTTCTGTGCTATCTTTAATGTATCAGGTCTACGAAACGTAGTCTGCAAGGCAGGAAGAATCTTACCTTTCCAGGTTTCATCAGACCAAAAATGAGTTCCGTCTTCGTTTAAAAACCTTAAAGAGACTCCTGTAGCCTCTACCCAGGAGAAACCTAAACAAATAATATCATCCTTCATCCAATCCTTTCCAGTGGTTTCTATATCATAAGCAAACTTATTTAATTTTGGGTGAGTTAAAGCGTTTAAAAGATCATCTAGTGAGCTCACGGTATCTACTAAAGGGTAATGAACTTTCCTTTTTGGTGTTAAATCAGGAGAAGAGGATTCAGCCAAAGCTTTTTTTAAATCTTCTACTGTCGACGAATATAATTTAGCGTCCCTCAATAGCATTGCAGGGTTTACTATAGGAATTATCTTGCATTTATACTTTTCACTGTACAATACTTTTCCACGTTCTCTTGTTATACCTTCTACTTTTCCTTCAACAACGCTTTTCAACGAAATATTACCTGCAGCTATAATGACATTAGGTTTTATTTCTGCTATCTCAGCCTCTAAATAAGAAGAGCATGCGATCAAGTGCTCTGGTTTTATGGGAACCTTCTTTGCAGATCTCTTCGCGTCCACCGCTCTGCATCTAACCGCATTGCAATACCAAACGTCTTCAGCCTTTATTCCGGCTTCTTTAAATAAATCTAAAAGCATCTTACCTGCTTTACCTGAGTAATTGCGGTGAGTCCTCTCCGTATCCATATCAGGCGCTTCGCCTATTACCATAATCTTAGCTTTCTTAGAACCATTACCTTGAAAACAATTTATATGGCTGTACAAAGAGAGATTGCATTTTACACATTTCGGCATTCAGACTCCTTCACAAGTTTTTCCAATACGTTAAAATCGTCATCGCCTATACTCCATCTACAGAGAGTATGAAGACTATCTGACTTTAAATTTCTAAGAGTTGTGAATCCTCTAGTATAGCCATTGTCTTCTAGAAGCTTTATAGTTGTAGTATTAAAGGCACCGTTCGGATACGCAAAGTCTCGTATCTTCATATCTAGTTTCGTTTCGATCTTCGACTTACTTAAAGAGACTTCGGCGAGGACGTCATCGTAGGAGAGTTCCGTTAACTTCGTATGCGTGACAGAATGTGAACCTATCTCAATCTCCTTCGATATTTCTCGCAAATCTTCCCACGTTGCGAAAGTTCTAAGAGGTTGACCTTTATCAAACGAGTTATCTTTTCCGACGTGATCGGTGCAGACGAATAAAATCGTTCGAGATGTAAGATTAAATTCACGTAATATAGGAAGAATCGTTTCAAGAAAATTCGAGTAACCTCCGTCAAAGGTAATGTACATATTAGGATTCTTAGAAGCAAGTTCCATTTGCTTACGAAAGTTTGGTATAGATACGGTATACGATGAAGCCTCTTCTTCAACTCTGTGATAGAGAAGGTAAATTCTCTTTAGAGGATCGTCTTGAAATTTATAAAGGTTTGCTTCTGAAATCGAATCTAAGTCCGTTTCAAATTTACTTTCGTTTCGATAGTACGGAGACTTTCGAGAAAAAATTTCGGATAAGATTACGGGGTAATGAATTACATGCTTATCTTTGAATAGTCTCTTCCAGAAATCCCAATCATCGGAGGAAGGTTCTACGCCATTCTTGTTACAGATGTCTACAAGCTCTGAATCATATTTCGCATTTTCATTTCTAATCTTTGGACACTTCCAACCTCCAACTTTTAAAGCCTCGGATAGACGATACGTAACTTCGCAACTACCCATAAAGTTTCCCTTCAGTAACTTCGAGTAATCGAACTCCGTGGAGCGATCTCGATAAACGGTTTCGGCGTGAATAATAGAATCATTGTATACAGCGGAGATATCATCGTTCTGTTCTAAAATTCGAATAGGTTCATCCAAACGCCCTTTACGGAACTTGTCATCATCACCTAAATGAACTATGTACTTTCCTTTAGCTATGCGTAAAGCATCGTTCGCTGGAGCTATAGGTTTACCTGATCTCTTAGATTCTGCTACACTATTTTCGTCTCTTCTAATGATATGAATTCTACTATCTTCTTTCTCAAGCTCTTTTAAAATAGCTTCTGTCTCTTTATCAGATCCGTCATCTACTATTAAATGTTCAAACGATTGCATCCGAGAATTTCGAGTACTCGCAATAGCTCTCTTTACAAGATCCTTTCTATTATACGTAGTCGTAATAATACTAACTAAAGGTTTCTTAGTATAAGCGCTTACAAAAGACTTCATCCCTCTATAATCAAACGTAAAACCTTGTAAAGGAATCCAACCTGCTCCTTTTAACATACCGAATAAAATCTCTACTTGAGCTGAGTCTTGAAACCTATGACCTATAACTAAGTCAGCATCAGAACTAGATTGATTTATAATAGCATTTATAACAGTGGCGTATTCTGAACACTTAAATCCTCCAAAGAAACCTAAAGCTAATATTAAATCATGCTTAGCGTACTTCTCTTTCAAGAAATCTTCTATACTAAATTTAATACGCGTACTCTGCCAACTTAAAGCTCGAATTATAGCTTCGGTAGAAGCGTCTATACCTGCAATAGGTGAATCCTGATACTTCTGAGAAACAAGATTAGTAAACCATCCTTCCCCACAGCCCACATCTAAAATTGAATCGTACTTAAAAGGTTTAGGTATAAGCTTTAAAGCTAATTCAAAACGTTTCTTATCGTCCGGATTCGTTAAGTAATGGTACGCGTCGTTACCTTTCTTATATAAATGATTCATTTTATCTCCTTAGGCACATACTTATAAGACCTTACAACAAACTCGGGTTCTAATTTAAGAATCTCTTTACGGGCTTTCGCCTTTCTTTTAAAAAATTGGAATTTATCGTCAAAATCTAATACTAGAACCTTGTGCTTCTTAGGAGTTCGTCTTAAAACTCTCCCTACAATCTGGATCAACTCAATAGGACTCTCTCCTGCTTTCACATTCATAAGAGTATCTAATGATGGAATGTCTACGCCTTCTCCTAGAACAGTTGTTGAAATAATACAAAGTATCTCTTTGCGCTCTAACTTCTTTAACCACCCTTCTTTATCGTCAATGTCAGACCATAGGAACTTTACCTGATCTACGCCTACAACTTTTCCAATAGCTTCCTCGAGAAGCTGTCCATGCTTTATCTGTTCTAAATAAATTAAAACGGATCGACGTTTTTGAATTCGTCTAATAGCTATCTGAGTTATAACCAAATTTCGAAGAGGATTATCTGTAATACCTCTCCTCTTAGCGTTTTGGAAAGGAGTCCATCTATGATTACACTTGTCTTTAGAACAAATAATATAGGTCTGCTTAGCCGCTTTACGCGAAGAACTTAACCATGTATTGGTACACTTAGGACAAAGAAAATCGAATTCCCCTTTCTCTGCCCTTTCCTCATAAAGAAACCTATCTGAAAGAACTTTATGTCCACATTTAGGGCACTTAGATTCTATTAAAGCCTCTGTGGCAACTTCATTACATTTAGGACACGTAATATCTAAAGTAGTCTTTCCATAATCTACGAAGAAAATATAAGGTTTAGATAAGTATCCTCTTTTAATGAGATTAGAGGCCGATAAATAATATCGCTGAGGTCCTATACACCCTTCTAACCATAAATCTATCTCAGAATCTCTGTAAGGAGTAGCCGAAAGTCCTATCCGTGAAGTGGCGTTCATACACCTGTTCAATATATATTGTATTGAATTGGAACTACTGACATGATGCGTCTCATCCGTAATTACACATCTAATATCATCTTTAACATATTTTTGAACTTCCATAGCTTCTTTTCCAAATCCCGCTTTAGCACTTTCTAATCTTTTAACTACTGTCTGGATACTTCCTATGGTAATAGGTTGTAAATCCATTCTACCATCTCCCAGGATCCCCACAGGTTTACCTAAGGCTTTAGAAATAGTTTGACTTAAATAGTTCAAAAGAATAACTCGATGAGTTAAAACTAACGTAGGTACTCCCAACTTTCCCAAGATAGAGGCTATTACAATAGTTTTACCTGAGCCTGTTGGGAGTCTAATAACGCCTCTCCACGTTTCAGATATAGCCTCTAAAGCCTCCTGTTGATAATCCCGGAGAGTAAAAGTGATGGGGTCTTCAGCTGACACAGGTAGAGGTTCTCTTAAATCTTCTACTACTATCTGAATAGGCAAGTTCCAGGACTGCACGAAGTTTAATGTCTTTCGAAATAATCCGGTAGGAAATCTGTTCTTCTTGAATAATTTAATAAAACCATCCCAATGTCCCTTACGATAAGAAGGAACAAATCTAAAGTGAGAGAGCCTGTAACGAAGAAAACTATTAATAGCCAAGGCTTGTTCAGGCTTTAAACCTAAAATCTCAGTGGTTACGTTATGAATTCTGAAGGTCAACACGTCCATATATAATAATATACTAGAACCGTGAGGAGAATAGAGAGAAGTAACCTTACACGTCGGCGACGTTTTAGTTTTTTATAAATTCCCGGAAATCGTTTATCATGAACTACTCTCATTTAATTCCCCTTGCTTGTTTAAATAATCTTTCTTTCATCTGTTCCGAACCCATACTGTAATCTTTATAGGCGAGGTCATGACAAGCTATCTTGATTACCTTATCCGAAATCAATGCCTCTGCTTTAAGTTTTAAATTCTCTTGATGTAATTTACCATGTGATTTATAAAGATTTGATATATTACCACCCATAACTTTTCTCACATTATTTGATATTTCAAGTTCTTCCTTGAGCTTGGCATTTTCTAACTTTAATAGATAAAGTAAATTCTTAAACTTACACAACTCATTCGATAATCTTTCTAACTTATTCATAATATTATCGCTCATTTAATCCCCCTCTTTTTTAATATTGCTTTAAAACATCTTTTAGATAAAGTAAGACTAAAAAATTCATCATTATTTGAATCTATAAGTGAGAAAGATATTTTTGAAACACCTTTCTTTGACATTGCTTTATTTAGAAAACTCTCATATTCTTTCTTTGACCACTTATCTTTTTCGTTCATTTCAAACCCTCCAAATATTCTTTTAGTTCTATATCATTATCAAATAACAATCTCTTATTTCCTATTTGAAATGTGGTATACAGAATAATACCTTTTGATTTTGCCAATTCAGCAAGTGATAGCTCTGCCTTTTCTTCTTTAATTAACTTTTCTAACCTTTCCCAAGATGTGCCATAATTAATTTTTTTTTCTTATCATCCAATTTCTATACTTCTCAAGTCTTGTTTTATTTTTCATTTGATTTCTCCTTTTGAGCTTCTAGAGCTCTACGAACCTTAGCTGTTATCATTCTCAAAGCTTTAGCGTCTTCCGCCGTTAAAGGTCTCTTCCATATTACTTTTAACTTCCACCATTCAATAGCATCCCAAATAAGCTTCTCGTCGTCCATCTTCAATCTCAACTTGAGATTATCTACAAAACCTTGCTCCCACTTTAATTCCTCTAACCTAGCAACGCGTAAGTCCCATAAAACTGGAATAATATCAAGATAGTATCCTCTATCTACTCGACTCTCTAAGTAGAATTCTACGTCCTCGAGGTTTATCTGGTCATAATTTAATACGTATGAATCACTTCGAAGAAGTTTAAAAGGTACACTAGTCTTCCTAGGACTGTCGTCGTAGTTGCCTCTCCAATCTCTTTTTCGATATATAGTATCTTCTGGTTTATACTGGCAAACTAAGTACTCTCCGGAATATTCGCTCTGCTCGGTCCTTACAATAGTATAGATTCCCGAGTCTGGCATATAAGAAAGTGAATATGGAAGTCGACTTGGATACCGTCCATGCCAACCGTCGTCGTATCTCGGAGCTCCGCAAAAGTAAACTCTTGAACCTACCTTTAGTTTAGCGTTTTGTTTCTCGTGCCAAACTTTATACGATTCATGACCTGTTGGAAGTAGAAATTCATCGTCATAAATAAATCTAATTTTCCCGTTCCACGTTTTAGGATTGCTCAGGTTTAATCCTTCCGGATGCGGCTTTAAGATTTGAGTCCTATCGAATAAACCTTGGAATATCAAAGTCGTCTTTCTATACTTCTCTTGAAGTTTCTCAACACCCCAGTCCCCTTCATTCTCTCTAAGATCCTTAAACTCGTTTTGTCCGGGAAATAACTTATCGGAGACTTCAATGTTAGACCATACTCGGTATAAATTATGACCATTTCGAATTAAAAAATACGTTTTTCTATTCTCCTGATTCATCATGGCGTTAACAAAAGGATGCATGCCATAATCTTTATCGTATCTTCTAGGCCTTATTGCTACAATAGCTTTCGACTCAGGTATAACTTTATCTAAATTTTCCTTCTTACAAACCCACGTATCGAAATCTTCTATATTTTGAAAGTCGAGTCCTCCCTTCCTAGGATCTCCTAACTCTTCATCCATAAACAAAACCTGTTGTCGAAACGTAATAGGTTCGTCTGGATGAGCGAGATCTCCTTCGCCTATCTGAAGCACCGTCTCGTGAACTCCGATGTAAAGCTCAATCAAATCTATTACTTTCGATATCTTAGTCATCTTATCTTCATATTGATTTTTTATACTCCGAAGATTGTTCATCTGAGCTTTTAAGAGTCGCTCGTATATTTTAACTTTATTTCTACTTGCTTCAACTGAATTCTTCATATTCATTAAAGTCTTCTTATCATTTCGAGTTGAAACTTCTCTCGATTCGGATACTTCGGATTCGTCATTCATTTCTTCTCTAAATTTATCTGAATTTTGTAAGTACTCAAAAGCTTCTTTCCTAATCTCTTCAATAGGTTTTTCTATCTTTAAATAGCTACAATTCATTTCATCAAATGGAATAGTACCATAGTGAGAAAAATGTCCGTCTTCATCAGGCTCTGCGTCTACAAGTTCGACTTCACCTTTTAAAATCTTGCCGATCTTGTAAATACAACCTCTGTCGCATATGTACCTGTCTCCGACAGTGAAGTCCTTTTTCGAAAGAGGCTTATCTGAATTTTTTTCTATTTCATTACTCATTTGTCTTCCTTTTAAACTCTCTTCGCATAGCCTTGATAACTTTAGCACCAGTATCATAATAGTCGTATTTGTCTTTCATTTTCTTTTCAAAGATAGGATAATGTCTTAAGCAAAGATGCAAGTCTTCTTTGTCATCATGGTATCCATCCATTGGCTTACAAACAACCCGTCCTTGTGGCTGTATTTTGCAACCACATACATCGCAAAATGATATTCTCATGATTTCTCCCCCTTTATTAAACGCCCTGTTACCTCGATGCCACCTGGGCATTCTTTCATTTCACAAATCGTATAGGTTCCCCAGTTTAAGTTATTAAACTGTTTCATGGCACCGAAGAAGCCTTCGCCTTTATATATCTTTGTAATAGTTTTGAGACTACTTACGCTTTGTTTCATCATCACATCCACCTGGTCCTGTTTTATTTTTCATGTGATTTCTCCTCGTATTTACCAATATCCATATTCACATAACCACAATTATCAAATTTCTTTTTAGCTTCTAGCAATTCATTATCTGTAATCTCTGGCATAGGTTCAGCGACAAAATAAGCATGGAACATTAATACAATTCCCATTCCTAACAAACAGCCTATAACCATAGTCCAGTTTATCTAGTTGTAAATTACTATTATATCATTAATCATTTCTCCTCCAATAAGTCTTTATTCTCGTGTATGTTTCCTATTATATTTTCAATATTATCAAGGTGCAGACAATGATCATTTTTTTGTATTGGATCTAAATAAAATCCAGCTATTTGATTATCACTATAACACTCATTATCTATAATTCTCGGTGTACCATTTTTAACAGTATATAGTTCACCATAATCGTGTTTAATAATATCACCTTCGTATACCTCTTTACCTTTCTTGTTTTTTATCCCTGTGTATTGTCTTAATATTGATGATTTATCATTACAAACCATTTTTCCATTGACATAAACTCTATAAAACATATCCCCGAAAAACCTTATTTCGCAATCATTCGCTTTTATAATCTTTCCTGTATTGTTATTAAAAACCTCAAATTTAATTCTCATAACTCCTCCCTCGTTAAATTCTTATAGGCTAAACCTAATATATCAAAAACGTAGTAAAAAAAGACTAGACCTACAAAAAGATTCAGTATAGGGACAGATGCAAAGTAAATTAGAATAAGTCCTGGAAAAGCTAAAGGTAATAAAAGGAAATGTCCTGTCTGTAAAAAGAAGCTGGCAAAGATAAGTGAAACTATAACAAGTCCAAAGTACTTAGACTTTATATATAATTCAGAGTTAACTTTCTTCTTGTGTTTAGTTACCTTCTTCTTAGCATATACAAATTCCAAACATCTGCAACTAGTACCTAAGCATATGCAATGTCTGGAACTATTCGATCCGAAAACGTGATTGCTTCTAGAATGTCCGCAAGTACATAAAGGATCTTTTTTTAATATATCTGATATCTTCATTTCTCTTCCTCGTATTACTTCTGAAGGTTTGCAGGTCTAAACAAATACCTAACACTGTTCATATAGGTCGAACGTTTTCCGTCAGATAAGTTTGAGATCACTTTTAAAATTGCTTCAGGTTCGCTGTGGGGTATTTTTAAAGAATACGCTGTCGTTAATGACGAGTGATCACAGTAAAAGAATATGTTGCGACTCCGAAGAAATTCTTTCGCCAGATTTACTCTGATTAAAAACGAAGTCTTACGCTTCACCTTAGTAATCCGGGTTAAAATCATCTTATCCCCTTTCTCGTGTTCTTTAACATTTTGGACCGCTTTAGCTAAAGCGTTCTTAGAACGTTTTAAAGTCTTAGTATCGTAATCTACAAGCTGTTGAAGTGTTTTAACTTTTACTTTTAAGTCTTTCATTTTATTTTCCTTAAACTCCGGTTATCTAATTTTTAATTTTGCTTTGATAGCCAGCTTGTATAGTGCTTCATATCTTGTGGGAGCATTAACCGCAATTCCTTTTTTATCAGATAAAAAACTTAACATCATTTTAACACTGCATACGCCTATAAAGCAATTAACATACTGGTTTTCAGGTTTATTTAAAGCTTTATATATCGCGTCATAAATCTTTAAAGCGTCTAAATGACTTTCTAAACCAAACTCGGTTTCTCTTTTTACAAAATTATTATAATCCTTTTTATTTTTTTCTAAAATATTATTACCAAATTTTCCCCAACTAAGAAGAAGTATATCCTTTGTAGTCATTGCAGTATAGGGTTGTGCATAATCTGTTTCTACTTTCACCTCTACTACTGACCATTCTTTAGAATTAAGCTTATGAGAAGGATCTTCATACGTAGTCTGGATATAAAAGCCAAAACTTTTTACAGGTGTTTTATTTAAAACATAATTAGCTATGTATAAGTTATCTATCATCCAATCATTCTCCCCCTCTTCTTCGAGATAATGATTAGTTCTATCTGACCTTTTTACAGTCTTTATTTTAATCAGTTCCCGCGTTTTATTGTTTCGTAAAGAATATCTTGTCATGTCAGGGTCTCCTTCATAAAGTATCCGTATACACATCTTGTTCCCCCTCTACTGCAATCAAACGTATCCCGGAAATCTCCACCTACAACAGCTACAAAATGTCTTGAAACTCTTACTATGATATCTTTAGAGGGCAATTCGTCTGACTTCAAATGAACTTTACAGCCTGATCCTATCTTCATCGTAGGAACCCATTTATAGCCAAGTCGCTTTAAATAGGGTTCATAAACTTCACGATGAACTCCTTGTCTAGGACTGGTGTCCTTATGCTTCGTACGTTTATTTGAAGTCCTTTGTTTCTGAAGGCGTCTAATTTCCTCGTAGACTTCTTTATAAGGTTTCTTCGTTACAATTGAAATAGCTCGAATCACACAGTCTTCGGTTTCACCTTTGAATCCTGCTTTAGATCTACCTCCGTCGTCGTATATCCAGTTCATTTGGAATCCTCCTCAAGCTTCTTACGTTGATAGCAGTAATGCTGAAGCTCGTGAAGTTCAGCCCTCTTTCTTTTTAAGATAGCCTGATTTTTTGCCAAAGCTTTTATCTCATACTTATTCGTTCTAATCTCCGCACATACGCTAGCATAATGTCTGTGCATTAACGAAGCTAACTGATCGAATGCTTGAGCTTTATTTAAACTTGTATCTTGAACTTTCTTCTCTGTCATATCTTTCTCCTTCACACACTTCATATTTCACTTCTTATTATATTTTACCCTCTTTATCATACAAAGGTACGGTAAATTGGTTGGAAACTCTTTAAACCTACCTTTACCTTAGATCTTTGATAGAGTGAGAACCTTTAAGACATACCTAACTGCTTCTTAAGGTCACTTGTAAGAGTTACTCCCGGAATATCTCTGGCCACAGACTGAGCGTGAGCCTTCTGCATGAATCTTTGACCTAAGGCCTTAGGACCTATACGTTTTAGAGCACGTCTCTTTAATTCCTTACGTCCTCTTTTATCACTTAATTGTTTTTGTGTCATATCGTTTTCTCCTTTCATCTTTATTTTATACTTTTGATTATAAAATCAAGTACTATATTTGTCCTTTTCTTAAAGTTTATAGTCTCTATATTATTTCCTACTCTAAGTTTAGATAGATCAGCTATACGCCCGTTCCAGATCCATGCTTGCAAAGAAGCATGAAGGACTTCTCCACCTGCATCAATATACCATGTTAAACAATCTTGTCCTCGATCTCTGAATGTAATAGTATGATCAGTCGTCTTTTTGAGCCATTCATCAAAATCTTCTGAGTTTTTAAATCTTAATGAATGGAATTCAGATTTATATTTTTGTTTACTATCTTTTATCTTTTTCATCGTATTCCTCCTATTTTCTATACAGCTATCAATTGGTCGAATTTTAAAGACTCTTCGAAGACTTTTTCTTCGACATCATACTTCCTCTCTTTTAAATTATATCCTTCTTCTTTAAGCATAGACCAAACTCGCTTGAGTCTATTATCTACATCTGCTTTAGAAAGATTCAAAACCTTTTGGATGTTGTTTCTACCTTCTCTGGGGACACCCAGATAAAGATAAAGAAGGATTTTGCGACTAATTCGGTCTGTAACCCTTCTTCGAAGTACATCGAACAATTCTCTTTTTTTCTCTGACATCAAAGATGAGGGATCTTTAATTGTTAATTCAACGGTTGTTTCTGACTCGTCATCTAAAGGTGTCTCCATCGAAATTACCTGGCCTTGAGGAATTCGCTTCTTTCCTATAGAACCTCTTTTACGAGTTGTAACTTTTCTGTAATAAGGATCTTCAACTATTCCTCTTTTATATAACTCCGTCCTTATTGCATTCTTAAAATTGTTTACGAAAACAGTGGAAATCTTTGCAGGCCTTTTCTTAATACGAAGTCGTGTTTCTTCTCTACGGGCTTTTCCATAATACTCAATAGTTCGAAGTAACGCCCCCATTCCAATTGACTCAAGTTCGGCTGAGTCTATTCCACACGTTGAGTTATTATTAACTACCCACATTAATAGATTTTTATTTCTATTATAGATTCGCTCATATACTAACCTAGTCCTATCGCTAATTTGAGTATTTTTCATTTTAGTTTTCCTTTACACAATAAAATCTCCGCAGAGCGCCAGCCCCTGCGGAGTACTAGAGAAGTGTGTGGGCGAGAAAAGCCTTGCAAGCGCAAGACAAGTAACCCTCTGGACGTTCTCTTTACTTAAATTCAAAACATTCATTTATTCTTTCCTCTTTTACACGTCTAATCTATTATACTAGAAACTTTATATTACTTAAATATTTTATTTCTTAGCCTCTTCTATATAGTGTTTTTTAGTCATATCAAGTTCTTCTTTTGTAGCAAACTCTTTATATTTTAAGGTTACTATTGTAAGACAAGCTAAATCAAAAGCCTTCTTTAAATCCTCTTTATCTTTTTCAAGTTTAACTATCTTTCTATCTCTATTTAATAATGCTATTATATGGTCTCTGTTTTTCATATTGTCTCCACCTATTTTTTAATCGATAACCTTAAAGGCTTCGCATTGTTTATAATTCTTGTTATTTCGTTGCCTCTTTTGGTTTAAGTACCTTAATAGCTTTAGCCCAACAGTAATTAGGGTGGTCTTTGTGTCTATAGCTTTCATTTATTTTAATATCACTTGCTCTCATAATATTCTCCTTTTCACACTTTTTTACTTCTTATTATATTGTATATGATTCCTTCTATATGTACCCGGTAAATTGATTGGAAACTTATTTTTTAGCCTTAGTTACCTTGACGAAAGTAGTTCCACAAGATTCGCAAGTAGGTGATGATACAGTCTCACGAGTCTCTTTACACCTATCACACCACCAGTCGTAGTTGGAGATATCTTTTGAACCTTCGTGTTTAGTAGCCTCTTCAATCTTAAGATTCATCTCAGCTTCCCATTGAGTTCTACATTCATCTGAACATAAAATATCATTATGACATTCATGACCTTTTATTATTAAAGGAGGTCCACCATCGTCTCCGATCTTTCCGCACTGCATACATTTAGTTTTCATATAGTCACCAGGAGCCATATAAAAGGTATTCCGAAGATTACTCCAATCCAAAATAATTTATCAGTTGTTTTCATTATTATCACCTCTAAAATATTATACCAGAAGATCTGAATATTCTTTAAGATGAATTGATTGGAAACTCTACTTTACACACTTCAACAAGAGTTTGTTTATTTGTCCTTGCTTGCTAGCATATCGCCTCAGTTGCGATAGCGTCCGACGATACTATCGCCGAGGGGGTTAATTTATTGCTTTAAAATATCTACTGCACCTTTAAGTTCTACATCCATTGCTATTACAGCAGAATCAATGAGAACTTTAAGTCTCTTTTCTTGTCCTTTAAGAAAAGGCAATACGGCAATCATTTTTTTAGACACCATAGCAAATTTAGCTTCGCCCATTCCTTTGTCTGGAACTAGATATTCTGCAACCTTACAAAAGGCAAGTGCTAAGTCTTGCATTAGTTTCTTTAGAATAGGGTCATCTATTTTGTCTAAGTTCCCCATTCCTTTTGCAATAATTGAAGAACCTAAATCTCCTATGTATTTCTTTGCATATTTTGTGCCTAACATAAATGCTATCGGCAACCCACCAAGCAATGCCAATGAACTCAAGTTTCCTGTAATCCAACCTGTTACTGTTCCAAGTAATGCTTCCATAATTATCTCCTTATCTTTTCTTTAGAATAGTTTTCAAAGTCTTCCAAACCTTTTTCAATGTTGAAAGGCTAATTGAAATCTTCCACTTATACTTTATAAAGTCATTATCCGTCTTTACTTTTATATCTTCTAACTTCATAAAGATACTCCTTATAATTATTATACTTGTATCTATTGCCTACTTCGCATTATACCCCTGTTTATCCAGGTGTAATAAATCGTCTTTAATCCAAAATGAGGATAATCTTTAAATGACTTAAAATCTCCGCCCCAATAAACTTCCTTATCAAAACCTGTAATCGTCTTTAATTCGCCGAGGCATGTATAATGCTTAATACCCCACAACACTTTACCTGTTTCGATGACCTTAACAGCTACGTCTATCGCTCTTGAAGGAGTGTAATTATGATCACTCTTTATAATTAATCCGTCACAATTTGTAACAATCCTCCCGGGCTTGGTTCTACCCTTAGCAAATAATCCTTGTTGTTCTTTAACCGTACGATCGACATAAGTTAAAAATAGCATCTTCTCAGGATATCTTTTAGCGTATAAAATACTTAATTCCACCCAAAAAGCTTGTAAAATTCTATCACCCTTCGCAATATTACGTGACATTATTCACTCCTTAATATATATATATATATATATATATATATAACGTTTTACTATCTTCATATCGTCTTTTATCTATTTCTCAGGATATGTCTCTTAACGATACCCAAGTCCTCTCGAATAATTGTGAGACTTTCACGAACGTGACCTAACTCGGAACCATTCTTCGCGACGTCTTTCTGTGTTTGAAAACTCGATTCTTCAAGTTTATCTACTCGTAGAGGTAGATCCCGAATAAAGTTTATCCAGGTCGAACCTCCTACGACGGCGGAGAGAACGAAACCTAGAATTACTATAAGCTTCTTAATCTGACCTCTCGTAAATAACCACGTATCGTCCGAACCGTTTCTCTTTCCCCCGAGAACGCTTTGAATGATTTTGTCTCCTAATCCTACTTTCTTGTCTGACATGACTTTCTCCTTATGTCGGCGTGGATAAATTAACTTTATATAAATCTTTGATATGTTTTTTGATTCTTTATTCCCCACCTCATACCATTACCCATTAAGAGTTTGTTATGAGCTTTTACCATAGTATGATAGAATGTATCTCTTTCATTTCTAACGGCAATCTCAGTTTTAAGTTCACCTATTGCTTTTATAATTTCTATTTTATCATCGCTGTTCATATTATTTTCTCCAAGCCATTTTAGGCGTAAATGTTCTTTGCATTATTTTATCATTCCGTAGAAACCTCAACCTCATATTTATATAAATCCTTAATGTATTTTTTGATTTTATAAAAGTTTTCGTTTCTTATATACCCCTTTTTATCGTAGAAAAAAGAACCGATATATTTTATACTTCCGTCTAATTCTAACGTTTGAATATTCTCCAGGGTACGGATAGAAACATCAGTAATTATAATAAGTGAGGTAGTGCTAACTTCAATAATGTTTACATTCTGAAGCGGTTGATTAAAGTCTTTTGTTTTGAGTTTAATTCCATCTTTTGTTTTCTTTAATTTCACATCAGTAAAACTCGAAATAAAAATTTCATATACACAACTCTCTCCACATAAAGCGAACGTAGGAAATAAAAGAACAATTAGTATTATTTTCAGTATCATTGATAACCCCCAATTTGATGTGCATATAAGTAGCTTACTTCTGCTTGACTTAATTCTTTTCCTTCATATATGACAACCTCGTCTATTTGTCCGTCCCATAACATAGTTAAACTCGGATGATACCATTGTCCTATATATAGTGTAGTTCCTTTAGTTGCATTTATGGCTGATATGGAAGTTCTTGAACCGATTAGTTTTCCGTCTAAATATAATCTATGATAGTTGCTTGATAGATTAAAAGTTCCAACGGCATGATGCCATTTCCCAACTTCTACAAGATTGCTTATA
>Ga0207997_1000058_pt1 | contig 46724 bp, 59 predicted proteins | sample AntAceMetag02UKN_FD_184777 | JGI IMG/M metagenome (GOLD analysis project Ga0207997, IMG submission 184777) | Saline lake microbial communities from Ace Lake, Antarctica - Antarctic Ace Lake Metagenome 02UKN (SPAdes) (version 2) | ecosystem: Environmental > Aquatic > Non-marine Saline and... | reverse complement strand
TCATAACGTCCCCTTTTCTGTTTTGGTAGTTTTTTTCGTTCCCTTTTGTTTGTCTCTTTTCTGAAATCTCAATTTGTATTGAAACTTTAAAAAAGAGCAAAACCGTTTTGCTCGTTGTTTAGCAAAACCGTTTTGCTGTTTTGCTGTTTTTTTCCCTCCGTGTTTATCCTCTGCGGATTAGTTGATGTTGCAATGTTACGCTGATACTACTATCTCCATTGGCGATTTGTCGGGCGATTTGTCGTGGGCGTTTTTTAGGATTTTCTGTTTTTTCACGCCTGCCAGATATCGGTTTAGCACTGCATGACCTTGCCGAATTAGGTCATTCAATTCGGACACTTGGAAGCGAAATCCAACTGTTTCATGTTGTACGGGTTTTTCGCTGTCCATGCGCTGCCATTTCACTGTGAGCAGAGGATTACTATTATAGTCGTATCCCGTGGGCAAGTTGCGGAAAAATTCTGGCTGTTTGTGGGATATTTCGGGCAACCCAGCGAGAGCAAACAGTACAGGTTTAACGTCCGCTATTTCCTTAGGTTTACACGTCAATATTTCCGACGTGATGTTTTTCGGCAAATCGGCGTATTTTTTCGCAATTCTAACCGCATTAGGCAATGTTTTTTGCAGGTCGGCGTCGAGCCGAGCCTTGTCAATATTTTTTAATAGCGGTTTGATGAGACTCTGGAACTTTCTATCCTGCACGCTGGCAGTGTAACCCCACTGGAGGCCTATTAGAATATTGTCATACAAAATTTCATTGCACTGTAAATGGACCTTGCAATATTCTTTTATCGACAATGCTTTATAGCCTTTTTTGCCCTTGACCATAACCGGATGATATTGACGGCGGAAATCGAATTTATTCTCTAGCTCGACAACTATAGTCAATTTGTCAGTGTAAGATGAGCTTAGGTTACTGGCAGTTTTAATAGCCTCAACCATTTTTTCCCAGTTAACTCTGAGAATACCCTGTGTGTTATCAGTGCTTTTTTTTGCTGTTTTTTTACCCATGTTTATTTCCTCCTTATCTGCGTTTAGCAAAACCGTTTTGCCCGTTGTTTAGCAAAACCGTTTTGCTGTTTTGCAAAGGATAAACACGGAAGAAAAAAAGTTAAGTTGTAAAAGAGCAATTACATTCTAATGTTTATGTTTTAACTATATCATACGTGTCAAGCTTTTGAGTATAATAATTTTCGTACCGTCGATATAATAATTTATATGTTGATAATGGAACGGAGATATATTTCCTGTGTTGTCAGATAATCAGTGATAGGATAATAATTAGGCGTAATGATATACACGCGTTCCCTATATAGACGGAAGATTGACTATGAGTAAATGTGTGAGTAAACGTGTGCCGAGTAAATATTTTTAAGTAGACCGGCACAAAACCGGTGATAGACCAATGATATCCCAATAATAAACCGGTCATACACCGGTAAACCCGAAACGGGGGGCTGCCATTTCTATATTAATGTATAGTAGTAGACTCCCTATCGTGGTGGCTAGATAATTGTCGCCACTAGATTCTTAATTTCCACTGACCTGAAAGGGGAGGGTGGTAATTTTATGTTTGACAACAAACCCAAGAAAGCGGAAAAGATTCCTAATAAGGGGTAGCTCAAGAATGGGGAAGAACGTGAGCGAGCGAAGCAGTGAACCGGGGCACACGAACCCCGGGTGAACGCTACAGCTGAGCGGAGCTTAACGCTATACATAAACCCCGAAATAATTCTGAAACGAGATAAGAAAGTTTTCCTTAAGAATCCTTTCAAAGAATTACTACCAAGAGTTCTTAGTATATTAATATATATATATATATACTTAGTAATTCTTTTGAATTAATTCTTTATAATTCTTTTAATTCTTTCTTTAATGAATATTCTTTCTTATACCTTTTCTTATACCTTTCTTATAATCTTTTCTTTACACTAACCAAACCTGTCAACTATTAAATAAGCCCTTCTAAGCCACTTTAACCCCTTAGGTATACCAAGATATAGGTAAGCCAACAACTAAAGCGAGAGCTATCATTCTGTTTCATTTAGACCTATATTTGACATAGGTCTCAAAGATACTTCTTGCTATTTGAAATTGATTATGATATAATTCCCGCTGATGGATAAGAAAGAAGTGTGTCTAAACAACGCTGCGGATGTTATTAAGTCCGAGTTTAAGATTGGTAAAGAGAACCGGGGTCACATAACTACTGACCTTTACCAGTGTTGTGGACATTTGAAACAGGATATCCTTGTACGATGCAGAGCAAAATGTATCTTGTTTGCTGATAAATGCAAATTCCACGGAGGTGTTAACCAACAGAAACGTCAACTTGCCCGATTCGGTATCTTTATTAGAAAAATCAAACGGTCCGGGGCAGCCCGGGTTTATAGAATCGCCGGGGCTGAGAAAGTTAATGACGGGTTGGTTAAAGCGTTGGATTTGTTTGTTAAACGAGAATACCGGAATCAACGGAAACCTGATGAATCACCGCCGCTTGAGCCGGTGTCACAGGATGTTCAGGATAAGATTATGGCGATAGATACTAAAGAACGGTTAATCTCAGGTAACGTGAGTGGGTTTAGTAGAGAAGAATCTGTGGTTGGAGCTCCTGATGAGATTATACCCGGAGCGTATGGCGAGTTTATACCGCAAGACCGGAAGTATCGGTTTGTAAGTAAAGAGCAAGATAAAAGCGTGTTTGCGTTGTTATCAAGCGATAGCCAATTAAATCTGAGAGAAGAGTTGGCTATTATTCAGGATATGTTAAGTTCAGCATTGAAAATTGATGCTGAATTTAAAGATGCTAAGTTCAAGTTGACCCTTATCAAAGAGATACGGAATCTGACAAAAGTTATAGCTGAGCTGGAAGATGCTCATACAGTCCAGATAACGTTGCAAAGTATTAAAGCGATTATCGTTAGGGTAGCCGGGGTTATAAGAAAATATGTACCTGACCCGGAACAGCAAAAGAAAGCGGCTATAGAAATTAACAATATTGCAGCTGGTATTAAAGCTGGAGGGTAACAGTGGTTAAGACCAATGTATCGGATATTAAAGATATAAATTTCGGTCAAGAAGTTGCCAATATGTTAGGAGCAAAAGTCGGGCAGGCGGCTAATATTATCGACCCTTATGAATTTGTGTTTGACTTGTGTTACACTTTAGACCCCCATGACCATGGGTGCCCGATAAAACGGTTCCCGCAACAGGATTATATCAAAGTCCTTATCAAAGAATGGTTGACTTGCAGTATGATGTTAGTAGTCAAATCTCGCCAGATGATTGTCTCTTGGTTGTTCTGTGCGTTACACTTATGGTTAGCTACTCAGTATAAAGGACAGATAATATATTTTATATCTAAAAAAGAAGATGACGCTGGGTTAGCCAGACAGTTATCTCTTCTTAGTAGAGTCAAATTTATGTATGACCGGTTACCGCCAAAAGCTAAGATTCGACATAAACTTGCCAATAAACCGCCTAAACTTAGTTTTCCAACAATGGAATCTGAGATATCCGGGTTGTCACAGGATAGTGATGCGGTTAGAAGTTATACGGCTAGTGCGATTATGTGTGATGAATGGAGTTTTCAGGAACGGGCAGAAGAAACGTATGCAGCGATGAATGCGACACTTGAAGGTGGCGGGCGGTTAGTTGGGGTGTCAACTCCTAATGGGAAAAGAAATTTGTTTTATAGGTTAGTTCATGATGTTAAGAAGGAGGACGATTAATGAACGGGTTTTCAAATAATCGACAGCAAGACCCTATGAGTTTAGTTCAACCAGATATGATTAGCCAGATATATTCTAACGCTGCTAATAGCCCGGCTGGGTATCCTGCTGCTGGTGCGGGGGCTGGTCAGCTTATGGCTCCTGTACAAAGTCAAATGGCTCCGGCTGGTATGGCTCCGGCTGCTGGCGTTGGCAAGATGCAAGGTGGTGGTCCGTTAGAAGGTGGGCAGACTAGAAACAATATGTTAGATGAATTGTTAAACACGTATTCAAGACATCATTCAACAGGAATCCAATGATAATTGTAGATGGTTGTAAAGAAGAAGTTAAAGGGTTGCATGTAAAGGAAAACGAGAATAACAAGTTTAAAGTTGTTTTCCTCCATTATTCAGCTGACCCGAATAAAACAAGTCAATGGGCAGATGATGTGCGGGCGACTTATGATTCTGAAGATAAGTGGCGGCAAGAGATGGAGTTAGATTTTACTAAGACCGAAGGGGCTAGGGTTTATGATAAGTTCTCTATGGATAGCAATGTTGTCAAACTTAAACATAACCCGTATCGGGATATCTGGAGAGGTTGGGACTTCGGCTACCGGCATCCAGCTTGTGTCTGGGTTCAACTTGATGGGAATGGGGGGTTGAACGTGTTGGCTGAGTTGTTTGGTAACAATATCATTATTCAAAACTTTGCGTCTATGGTTAAGAAAGTGTCGAAAGAACTGTTTCCCGGATGTTCATTTAAAGATGCCGGAGACCCGGCTGTTTCTCATGCGAATGACCAGTCTGAACGGTCAACGGCTGATATCTTGAGACACGATTTTAAGATTAGAATTAAATATAAAGTGTTAGAAATTATGACTGGTATCAACCTTATCCGAGCTCTGGTTAACCCGATGCAAGTTGGGAAAGATACTATGGTCAGGTTAAAGGTAGACTCTGAGAGGTGTCCGATTCTAGTATCCGGGTTTATGGGTGGGTATGTTAAAGGTATAGATGATAAACCGATTAAAGATTTTTATTATGACCATTTGTTTGATGGGTTAAGATATGTTACAACTGTGTTGTTTGACCATGTTCGGATTCAACCGGTTAAGCCGGCTTATGTGTTTACAAGAAACCGGGAAACGGCGTCTGCGTATACAGGCTATTAGGAGGAGATATGGCAGAGAGTAAAAAGAAAAAGTTTGATGAGTTCGCTAAACAGTATAGTGAGACGAAAATACCGAGAGACAATAAACCTAAGAAAGCGAATTATACACATGAACCCCGACCTTGGGGTGACAAAAAGTAAGGAGAGTTAAATGCCGAATAGAGATGGAAGAGGTCCAAGAGCAAGAAGTCCCAAGCCAAGTATAAGACGGGGTGGGTTGAAACGAGGTGGTTGTAAACCGGCAGGTAAGAGAAGGAGAAGCAGGTAATGGGTGGACTCAACGATATTCAAGCAGCTGGAAATGTTGTAGATACAACGTATCAAGATTCTGCTGCTCATCAGTTAAGTCAAGCTGTTAACAATCCTTGTGAAGTCGATACGTCTATTGTTGAGACTATCGAATCTGAGGGTGACCCTAATGCTGTCAGCCCTAAAGGTGCTCAGGGGTTGATGCAGATAATGGAAGGCGGAGCGTTGGCTGATTGGAATAAAGATTTTCCAGATACACCATACAAGATGAGTCAAATGAAAGACCCAGAGATAAACCGGTCTATTGGTGGTTGGTATATGAATACTAAAATACCTACATATATCAAAAACTATGGTGTTGAAGACAGTATCAAAAACCGGTTGATAATGTATAATGCCGGACCAACAGCAGGTGTTAAGATTATCCGAGGTGAGAAAGAAATGTCTAAAGAGACTAAAGATTATATTTCTAAATATTTTATGCACATAACCCCGGAAGAGGTTGAAAGTGAGTAAAGTAAAAAAAGATATCCAGTTAAAAGAAGAGCAACAGGTTATAGCAAAAATAAAAAAAGAAAATGCCGAGCTGATGTTTAACGGTGTGATATCGGAAGAGCAGAAAGCGATTCTTGCTGAACGGGTTGTTAACGATGTGGTAGCTGATGAAACGGCAAGAGCTGGGTTGTTTTCAAGGTTGAAAGATATCATTGATGTTTATGAAGGGAAAACTCAGGCAAAAAGAGAACCGTTTCAAGGTTGTGCAAATGTTAACACTATGGTTACAGCTATGGTTGTGGAGTTGTTACATTCAAAGTTGTATCCAATGATTTATAACGAGAACCTCACATATTTCAAACCTCAAGCTTCAGAGGATATCAGTTCAGTTGAACCTGTCACGAAGTGGATGAAATATTCGTTACGGTCATGTGATTTTGGTGACTATGTGAGTGATACGTTAAAGTGTGATTTACTGTATGGGACAAAAGTTACAAAGGTCAGATGGATAGAAGAATATAAATGGGTTCAGCGGAAGATACCTAGGGTTGAGGCGAAAGCTAATAAGTTTAAAAATGTTATGTTTAATTTGTTTGGTCAGCAAAAAAAAGTTAAGATAGCAGATATTGAAGAATATGAAGTCAAATATGAATATAAGAAGTTTGTAAAATGTATACCTGAACTTCTTTCCTTAGATGATGTCGGGTTCCCTGTTAACATCGAGCCGATAGGAGAAGAGTCTAAGATGGAACATATCTGGCATCGGACAAGACCAACGGTTAACGAGTTGGAACAAAACGGTAAGTTAGGATTTTTTGAGAATATAGATAAAGTTAAAGCGTTTGCTTCGGATACTATGCCGAGTCAATCCGGTACGTTGAGTGAAACAACTAATGATGCTATGGGAGTGAAGTTAGCAGCTGAACTGGGGAGTAATAAAGGTGAATTGATAGAGTGGTACGGTATAGTTAATATCCCCGGTAAAGGTGATATCCAATGTATTGCGTGGATAGAGAAACAGTCTAAAACGTTTTTAGGGATTATGCCGTTACTGAACATATCCAGAATAAACCAGAGACCTATCTTTATCGGTCAGTTTGTTAAACGGTTGTTTAAAGCATACGGCAGAGGAATCGCTGATTTCGTTGTTGAGTTACAGAAAGAAATGGATACTATCCATAACCAGCGGTTAGATTTAGCTAGTATGACGATTATACCGCCATCAGTGTTTAGGGCTGGGGCAATGTTTAACCCAGACAAAATTAAGATGGCTCCGGGTATATCGTTACCGTTAGATGATATTAACGATTTTAAATGGATGCCGATACCAAACAATGCTCTTGTTTCGTTTCAGGAAGAGAAGTTGATAATGGAAATTATCGAGTCGGTAACATCTATTGGTTCGTATCAGTCAGGTCAAGAGTCGCCGACTAACCGGACGAAAGCTACAGCACGAGGAACGTTAGCGATAATTAATCAGGGTGAACAGCGGCAAGCTATGTTTGCTGTGAAAGAACAAAAATATTTTGCTAGAGTTATAAGATATATGTTGTCTCAGTATCAGGAAAAAATGCCAAGAGAGATGGGTGAACGGTTACTTGGTGATGATGCAGAGATAGTGTTCCCACGTGGGTTGACACCAGAAGATATAGCCGGTAACTTCGATGTCTACATGGAACTTGATGTAACCGGTGGGTCAAAATCTGTAGAACGGGAGACTCAGATAAATCTATATAATCTGATGGCTGCAAACCCGTTTGTTCAAGCTAACATAGGAGGATTTTATGAGTTAAGTTCAGACACTTTAAAGGCTGCCGGTAAAGTTGATGTTGAACGGTATCTCGGTCCTAAGCCTATCGACCAACAGCAGATAGCTAAAACTGTAGATGACGAGATAGCTCTTATGAAACAGGGAACGTTACCTGTGACTAAAGAAGGTGATAACCCGATAGTTATATATATGGGACTTCAAGATTTTGTTGAATCAGAAGAGTATCAGGAGTTACCTATTGAGAAGAAAAAGTTAGTTGATATAAGACTTATAGATATAGAAATTCAGATGGCTAAAACTGTCCAAGCACTAGCTTCCCAGCGTGGGGCTGCAATGCCTCAGGGTGAACCTGAGTCGCCAGATGGCGAACAAGTTCCGGCTGAAGAAGTTATGGGCGGGGAAGAGGAGATGCTTGTCTGATGTTGAATGCAAGAGATTATAATATATTCCGTGGTTCAAAGGTTTGGGCTGATATTGTGAGGAGACTTAGAGAAGAACAAAGTCGGCTTGAACGGGAAAGTCGGGTTGCGGTGGTAAACAGAGAGTTTGATAAAGCGTTTAAACGGTGTGTTGAAGCTTCTATGATAGAGAGGTTTATTGATACGCCGAAACATATAGAAGATGAGATATTGTCAAAAGAGAATGGAGGAACAGATGGTTGATGATGTCAAGAAAGAAGAAACTGCCGGTGAAGTTAAAGTCGAGGAGACTAAAGTTGAAGCTGGTGGTAAAGAAGCAGAAGGTAAGGTTGAAGAAAAACCTGAAGAGAACCAAGATGACGAGATAGGGATGACTGAAGATGAGATATCTTCTGAAGTCGAGGCGTTGATTAGAGGGTTTTCTACTACACAAAAGAAACCTGAGCAGAAGGTTGCTGCACAAAGCGGTGGAATGACGTATGAACAGAAGATGGATAAAGCGAAAGAGTTGACTGAAGCAGGTGATGTTTTTGGTGGTAACAGGTTGATGATGGAAGCAATTGTTGATAAGCGGGAACAAGCGATTATGGGTAAGCTTGAGATTGATAACACCGTGAGCACAGCTCAAAGAGACAGGGAAGATGCCAATAGAAATGTTTATACGAAACATCCTGAACTTATAGCTGTTGCCAGAGGTGTAAAGAAAGTAGCTGAAGTACCGTTTGCTAAAGTTATAGAAGGTGTTTATATCAAACATCCCGAACTTGCTGACATGAAAAACCCGAGAGGACCGGAAATTGCCATGGCTATTGCGGAGAAAATTATGAATGAAAAAGATAAAGGTAAACCTGCAAACACTGATGAGAGTCGCAACAAAAGAGGGGCGGCTGCATCTGTTATAACGTCTTCTTCTACTAACGCTGAAGAGGTGGGAGCTGGAGAAGAGCTGACTGCTAATGAGTTGGCTGTGGCTAATAAGATGGGTATTACTTCAGAAGAAATGAAAAAGTATAGGAGTAATAACCCTATTTTAGGTAAAGAATTTTATACTCGTAGTCGTTCTTTGCCTAAAGCTAAAGCGAAACAAGGAGCTGTGTGATTATGTTTGTCTCAGACAAATATGTTGCGGAAGCGAAATCGACTGTTTTGATGTGCCCGTTTCACGATGCTTTTGGGAATCAATGTAAAGGTGTCGGTACTTTTAAGGAATTGGTTAGACGAGATGTTGCCCGATATCAGTGTAATGTCTGTGGTGGGTTCTTTCAGTTTGACATGAGGGAACCGGAAGCCAATGTTTTGGCGGATACGGATAAGATGGCGAAAGATAAGTCTATACATCCGTATAGAGCTTATGACTACGGGAATTTAAAGAGACCTAATCTGGCGGTAGACACAGCTTTAAATAAGTTAAAGTTGTGAAAGCTTAGCTAAAACTACCTGTGGTGAAAGACAGGGAAGTTTAGACGGAGACGTTTAAACATAAAATATAGGAGAACAAGATATGAAGTTTAGTTATGATTTAACACAGGCTGAGCCGGTTTTCAAGAAGTTACCTGTCGCTGATGGTGTGACTTTCTATACTGGTTCTGCTGTTCAGTTGACAGTTACAGCTGGTCAAAATGAGATAGATTTAGCAGCTACTACTTGGGTTAACCTTGCTGGTGTTTATTATGATGCCGGTGCAACTTCAAGTGGAACAGTAGCGGCTGGAACATCAGATTACAAGAAAATTCTGGTTAATCCGTTTGCTGTTTATCTTACTGAGTATCAGAATAGTACAAGTGCTTGTCTGACTACAACTGGATTTGCAACAAAAACATATACGTTAACTCACGACGGTTGTGCTGGTGACTGGATAGTTTCTAATGGGTCAGCAGAGAACGATTATGAGCAGTTTATCTACATAGCTTCAACTAGTACGACTGCGTCTATGGTAGCTCTTAGCACACCAACCAAGACACCGGAAACCGTAGCTACGTATATGCACGTTCACGCTAATCTTAAAGGCAGGTCAGCGGCAATTTATGGAGAGATTGACCTTGATTCAACTGGCAGGTATATCCTTACCGATGCAACGTTAACAGGTACAGGGTTCTTGCTTCTTGACAATCAGGTAACATCTCCTTCAAGAGCTCTTATGCCTTTGAGGAGAGCTCAACACGATAACAAAGTTATCCCGGATGCGACAGTTTATGGTGAGTTGCAGATGGTTGATAACATATATAACGCTACTTAAGAGAATGTGAGGTAATATCATGGGAGTTGCGGTAAGTGGAAGTTTTGGAGACCTGTTAACTCCGGGGCTGAGAAAAATTTATAGTGACCAGTTTAAGGCTATGCCTGAGATGAGGTCGTTAATTTTCAGTGTCCAGTCATCTAAGACATCTTACGAGAAAGATAGTTCGATAGGGTCGTTTGGTGACATGCAGGCATTTAAAGGCGAGATTTCTTATGACAGTGTAGACCAGCAGTATGATGTAACTTATACACATGTAGAACTCGCAAAGGGGTTCAAAGTAGAACGGAAATTGATGGATGACGATTTGTATGGAGTTATATCGAGGAGACCTCAGGGGTTAGCGATTTCGGCTGCCAGAACGTTTGAGAAACATGGAGCAAGTGTATTTAACGATGCGTTTTCTGGGTCTGGAACAATAACTCTGAATGGTGAGACAGTGTTGAGTAACTCAGAGTCTTTGTCTCTTTGTAACACATCTCATACGTCAACATCTAATTCTGCTGTACAGAGTAACAAAGGAACATCAGCTCTTTCCGGTCCGGCTCTTGAGACGGTAAGGAAAGCTATGGCTGCGTTTAAAGATTATAACAATCAGTATATCAGTGTTCAGCCTGACTTGTTAATTGTCCCGAGAAACCTTGAAGAGAAAGCGTGGACACTTATAGCTACAAAGGGTATAGTTGATAGTGCTGATAACAATGCCAATTTCCATTTTGGCAGATATAAACTGGCTGTCTGGGATTTTATGGATGATACAGATAACTGGTTTGTCGTGGATAGTGCTATGGCTAAGATGTTTCTTAACTGGTTTGACAGGATTCCTCTTGAATTTTTTCAGGATAAATCCTTCGATACACTGATTTCCAAGTTCGCTAACTATGCGAGAATATCGTATGGTTGGTCAGATTGGCGCTTCATACATGGTTCACAGGTATCGTAATTGGAATTAGGTTAGGGGGGTCGTAATCGGGTTGACCCCCTTAACTGAACAGTGACCAGCTGGCTTATCCGATTAAAGCTGAACCGAAAGGGAGCTGGCAAAAAAGAGGAGAATTAAATGACTACATTTGGAGATATGGTAAAACAATTTGGTGGAGTTCCGGTAGGTGGTAATGATTTTGCAGGTTGGTTTGATACAGATGTATGGTTTGTAGATGGAGATAATGGTAGTGACAGTAATTCAGGGTCAAAACCTACATCTGCATTTGCGACTATCCAAAAAGCTATAGATTCTTCCAGTACACAGGATACAATCTATATTAGTGCAAAAGCTCCTGATGCTGATGCGTCTGAGCCCGGCACGTATGAGGAAGATTTAACTATCTCATATGCTAAGCATGGTTTGAGGCTAATCGGTGTTAGTCCAAACGGAGGGAAGGGAATACCTTTCTTTGGTCCTAAAATCAAGAATGCTGCCGCTGTAGCCTTGTTAACTGTTAATGCTTCAGGAGTATATATTTCTGGGCTTCAGTTTAACTGTACAAGAAATAGCGGAACTTATGGAATTCGTCTTCAAGGAGTTGCAGGATATGCTACTCTAGCGGGTTCTGTTGGAGCTACAATCACAAATTGTTACTTCAAGAACTGTTCTGCAACGTACGGTGGAATTAGTGTTTATGGTGGATATGCAACTACGATAGGTCATTGTACATTTGGTCCGGGTACTGATTGTCTTGGTATCAATCTTGATTGTAATACAGTTCCAAATAACTGCCATACAATTGAATTCTGTAATTTTAAATCAAACAACGGTGCATCGGTTGCATTACATATGTCTTTAGAAAACTCAAAAGATGTTAATGTAAATCATTGTAACTTTGACCAAGCCACTAAATTTATTACAGTAGTGGATGGTTGCACTGGAATGATTTCTAATTGCACGTTTAATGATGGTTCAACCGCAGTAACAGCAACTAATGCGGGTAAAATTGAAATTCCTACAGCTTGCGATGAAGTTGGTATCGCTGGATGTTGGGGTGGTGATGGTACTGCTGTTGATGCGGATGGTGCTTAATAAGTAATTAATATAGGTGGGGGAGATAAATCTTCCCTGCCTATGTTTCAGGAGAAATAAAGGAGATATTATGAAATATTGTGAAATCTGTGGTAGCGAGTTAGATGTTATTGGCGGGAAAGAAGTTTGCCCGCAATGTATTGACAGAGCACGTCAACCCAAAGAAGAAGTTAAGGTTGAGAAGAAATCAACTAAAAAGAAAAAAAGTAAATAGTGAGGAGTAACTATGGCTAAAAAGAAAACGCCGTATGATGAATTGTGTAAAGCTAATGACGCTTATCACACTGCGTTTGGCGGGATAATGGAGGATAAAGATGTGCCTGTTGATTTAAAGGCAAAGGTAGGTTCATCTGCGGAAACAGTGTTTCAAAGGATGTTAACAATCAAAAATGTTTTAGCTGAACATTACGGGAAACAGGAGGTAAGTGATGGGTAAAACAATAGAAGGCGGTATCCAGACTCCGGGTTCTAATGATAATCAAGGGGCTAAAGGGGCTGACAAAGATACCGGAAGACCTTCGTATGTTCATGGAAAACGAGGGTTAGGTAACGATGATGGGTCGGGTGTTAACTATTTTGCTGGAGACATTAAAGGTAGAAAAGCAGCAACAGGTAATTATAGTACCCAGAGTAAAGGTATCAAAGGTCAGACGGGGAAAACAACTAAGATAGGTAAACCTCGTGGAAAATAAAGATAAGTTAGTTTCAAACGCACCTAGCGTAAGTTTTAAAGATGTTCACCCATCGCAAACCGGTGGCAAAAATCCACGTGTTGATGGCGTAGATTTACCTGCTTACGGGAACAGTGACGGGAAAGAGTCAGCTTATACTAGATGTGTCCATTGTGGATTCATATTTAGACCAGACAGACATCCGAGGGGCAGTGGTTATGGCAACGAGAGAAGAGATGCTATCTCTGGTGAGACAGCAACTAAAGACCCCGTTGTAACTGCTGGATGTCCATTCTGCGGAAGTTCAAACTATGATGGGAGGGTATAATGCCGGCAATAGATTATTCAGGGACAGAGGTTCAAGAGCCTAAAAAGAAAGAGAGTAAGTTAACAATAGTTGATGATAACGGGAAGAGAATTGAGAAGTTAACAGGATATCAACGGGACAGGTTATATTCTAAAGCGAAAGAGTTGAAGGGCGAAATACGGGATACTTTGAATAAAAGAGGTGAGCTTAAATCCATAGACCCTGAGAGTAATGAAGTTAAGAAAATGGAAAAAGGTGAACTGAATCCTGTGTTTGTCAAGAAGATTGAGTCTTACAAGAATATAATGACTATCCTTGACGATAATCCCGAAGTCAGAAATACTGAAAAGTTAAGGAGAGAGATATGATACATGTTCAGTATCTATCAAACGGCGGCACTGATTGGAGCAGCAAGTCGTGGACAAGCGGTACGGCTGTCTATAGTGACCCGATAAATCTTGATTTTATGGATTTTGGGGTTACGGCGTTTTTGCTGTTTGCTGATGCAGCCAGTAGCATAGACGTTGATGTTACACAGGAATATTCTCACAACGGTAGAGATTGGTATACACCAAACACTGTATCCAGCGATTCGTTGACAGATATCTCAGCTATCAAGACAGCTATCGTGGCTGATGACTTTGTTGCTTTGACTGTGTATCCTACAAAGTTTATGAGATTTAAAATCGACCCAGACCATAGCGGTACGCTTTCAATCTTATTTGGATATTCTCACTATTAATCACAGCAAGAGGGGTAACATGTTAATGGAAAACATAATTGAATTGTGTGCTAAGCATGGGTTAGGTATTGTACTTGCTGTGGGCATACTGTTGTTGTGCGTTTGGCTGGTCAAGTTTATAGTGATTCAACTTAGCAAGGCTATTGATAGTTTGATTAGAAACGTTGATAAGTTGTCTGACAAAATAGAAGACCATGACAAATCTTCATCTGACAGGAGTCGGTTTCAACGGGAAGAACACAGACAAATGATAGAAGTATTAACTAGGATTAACGGTTATAAAAAGTAGGAGAGAAAATGAAGAGATTAGCTTTGAGGCTTTTGAAGTGGGTTTTGAAGCAAGGTATTAAAAGGATAGATTTTACCCTTAAAGAATCCAGAGAGATTGAGAAGCTTGCAAAAACATCGTTTAAAAAAAAGAGTAAAGGGACACGAAGCAAAAAGCTGGGATAGGCAAGTTGAGAGAGACAATGATAAAGTATCTGTTTCTTTTAACAAAGACCGTATTTCTGGCAAAAGTAAAATGAAGTGGCTTATCACTTTGTTTAAATGGAGGTTTTGATTATGAACATCTTCACAAAAATGTTTAGCTGGTTGCCCGGCTATCATGAAACCGAGAGAGAGAAAGTTTCTGGGTTTTGTGGTTGGAAAAAAATAGCCGAAGGTATTGAACAGTCAAAAGGTACGTTGGTTGACATTGCGGACAAGGCAAGAGTTATCGTCTCGTTTTCCAACAAGATTATCAAGGTTGTTTCTCTTTTTTTACCTGTCAAGTATGTTAGGATTTTAAAAATCTTCCCTGAGTTTGTCGAGTTGACATCCATGTGGGGAGCAAAGATTATTAACGGTGAAGCAACAGCAGAAGAGGCTGAGCATGTTCTTAATGTTTATCTTGGTTCTTATGGTGTAGATTCTAAAACAATCAAACACTTTTTTCATTTTGTAGCGGGCATGATAACCAAAAAATTAAAAGGAGAATAATATGTCTGGAAAAGATGTTGAGAAAAAAGTTGAAGAAAAAAAAGATTTCTTTGATATTAAAGACGCTGAGAAAGAAGCAACTGTATTAGAAGGGAATTTAAAACAACAAGCTGACAACATTAACAGAGCTGTTGACCAAATGAAACGTGGTGAAGGAGCTTTGATTTATCTTCGTCAAAAGATAGAGAAATATAAAAAGGAAAAATAAAAATGAGTCTTTACGCAAAACCGTTCAGACAAATGGTTGAAGACGTTATGAAAGAGATGAAAGAACAATCATCTCAAACATCCGTTATAGACAAATACAAAAGCCGTATAAACTATGTCTATTCAACAGATTTACCTGTCAGGGCTACTCTTGACTGGATGACAGCAGAGTCAACAATATCTCTTGTTGCTGATTATGCTACCGGAACTGTGGCTGTTGAGAATGGTGGGACGGCTATAACATTGACTGATGGTACTTGGGCTGGGTTAAGTAGTTACAGTTCTTCTTCAAGTACATTAAAAATATATATCTCAGAAGACGATGAACTTTACGACTGGTATTATACTGGTGCAACAACAGGAGTTATATCACCGGCTTATCTCGGAGCAGATGATGCCACCGAAAGTTCATATGTTGTGTTTAAAAATACTTATGATTGTCCAGAAGATTTCCTCAGACCTGTTGATGAGTTTGGGTTTTTTGTGAAAGAAAATGGGCATGATGTCACAGCAAAATGGAATAGCGATGAACAGTGGCACGCAAACGTTTCACGTCAACCAAATGACCTGCCGATAAATTACAGGATAAAACCCGGACGTACATCTGCCGGATTACAGCAAGTAGAACTATCACCTCCGCCAGACAGGGCGAGGGTTTTATATACAGAGTACGTCAAGTATATGCCGAATCTTGTCTCTTTTGATGCAGACGCATCGGCATGTACTACAACGGCTGCAAGTACGAGTGCAACGGTTACTGCGGATATAACGAGCAAAGCGACTGCCGGCAGATATTTTAAAGTAGATTCTGATACATCATCTGATTGGCGGAAGATAAGTTCGTCTGCTTACGCAAGTCCAACTACAACAATAACACTTGACTCAGCTTATAGAGTGTCAAACGCAGGTGTAGAAACCGGTTTTACGATTTCTGATGCTCCTGATATGCCTCATAATCAAACAAATATTCTGTTCCTTGGTGGTTGCTGGTTAACTTCAACAGAGCAAAACGACAGTTCAAAGAATATTTATTTAATTAAATATGAGAAGGCTATCTCAGATGCTATCGCATTTGAAAACAGGAAAAGATATGGTAGTCGTAGAATCGGGGTTGCTAAATGAGAAGAGATGCTGTTCTTGTTCTTGACGATTTCAGTGGTGGTCTGGTTACAAAACCTTTAGGTGCAAGGAAACTTGAGTTAAAACATTCACCTAATTGTTATAATGTTTATTCTTCAACGTTTTCTTATCTCAAGAAACGTAAAGGTTACACAAAAGTAAATTCTTCATCTATTGGCGGTACAGCCGCTAAAGGTCTTGCAAGTTACGTCAAATCTGTAACAGGCATAAAATATCTTGTTGCTCTTGTTGACGGTGGTTTGGAGTATATGGATAGTACCGGCTCGGCTGTTTGGGACGGCACGTTTCATACGATAACACAAGATACAACTGCTCCGTTGTCTAACGATTATCTTCATTCTGATGTTATGAATTATCAAGGTGTCCCGTATCTTCTGTTAACCACAGAGTCAAGAGATATGATTCACAGGTGGTCAGGCAGCGGGAACACAACCGTTATCACAGGCGGACCGAGAGCTGGATATATCAAGACTTGGAAAAATCATTTATGGGCTCTTAACTGTGAAGCTGAGACGTTAGTTGACGATTGCGAGACAGTCTGGACAGCGAACACAAATGTGTCTGCGGCTCTTGATACAGATGATTATAAAGTCGGTGATAACTCTGTAGCCTTGACGATAGCTGATGGGTTTACAACCGGTATAGCTGCTTATTACAATGTAACAGAAGCCGACCTGTATGCGTGTGACACATTAAGATGCTGGATAAAATCAAGTGTTGCTTGTGATGCTGGAGATTTAACAATAGGGTTATCTGAGACAGCTGACCTTGGTGGAACACCTCAATACGTTGATGTTCCTGCATTAACAATTAATACATGGACTTATTGTGCTATAGATTTATCGACGACAACCGCTAACAGGGAAGCCAGAGACGCTACGGTAGCTGTCGGGATAAACGTTGTTACAGATAAAGGTGCTCAAGTTGTAAGAATAGACCATATCACTGCATCTTATACAGAACCCGACCGGCTTAGATGGTCGGATGTTGAAGATTTCACAGAATGGTATGACGGAATAAGCGGATATACTGATATTTTCACAACCAACGATGTTGGCGGAACAGGTATAGAAGACCTTGAGGGTAGATTATATATATTTAAAGCTGGGTCTATTCATAGGGTGACATATCTTGGCGGGTCGCCGATGATAGATGTCAGGAAAGTTAAGAGTAATATCGGCACGTTATCTCCGAATACTATTGTTAAAGCCGAGTTACCTGAATACGGTGAGATGATGTTTTTTCTCGGTACCGATAAACAGATATATTTGTTTGATGGTGACAATGCTACACCTATATCAGATGCTATATTTGAAGATAACGGTGTCAGTGATTTTGCTCTTACCAATATTGATATCAACTATGCGAGTAAAGCGTTTGCAATAAATATACCTGAAGAACATTGGGTAATTTTCTTTTTACCGATAGACACAAATGACGACGATGCTCAGACCACAATTAACCTTGCAGTTGTTTATGATTACTTTACAAAAAGCTGGTGGGGATTTACCGGCATGGCGTTTTCTGGCGGGATATATACGTATAACGGGAAGACCGGTAAACAGTCGTATGTCCTTGATAAAAATTATCTTTACAAATTTAATGACGGTACAAGTGATAACACATCTGCGATAGCCGGATATTGGCAGTCTAAAAAAATATTACAATCCGGTGAGAAAGGTGTAGACAACTCTTCGTACTTCAAGAAACCGTCTCACATGGAAGTTGAGTTAAAAGCGGTTGGAGCCTACGACATATCGTTCTCTTATCGGACAGATTGGAACACTAGCTGGACAGCGTTTGATACTGTTACACAGTCGACAAATCTTAAACCGTTTGAGTTTCCTCTTTCTAATAACCAGTTTGACATTAAACTCTATGACAGCACGAAAACTACAGGGTTTGAAGTTTACAATATAAACTTTACATCAAACGTCAAAGGTCAAGGTAGATGAGCAAAATACCGGATATAATTTTCCCTTACGGAACTCATCGGTCATTCACAGAGTTCTATGATTGGGTCAGGGTAACGCTGAATAACGGCAGATATCAGATGCGAGTTAACTCTGAGATACCCGACTGGTCTGGTGAAGACGGTGAATTTTTGTTGTATACCGGTTCTGCCGGCGACAGGTTCTATTGTTATTTTAATTCTGCTTGGAACTGGATGGGGTTCTCTGGCGGGACAGCGTATGTCACAGCTATATATGATGCTGACTACGATACTGGTATAACAGCTGAATACACAACAGATGAAGATATGTTACGGTTCTGGACTTACGGGTTACAACGGGGTGATGTTAGTTCGTCTGGTCAATGGACAATGCAAAAAGTCGATATGACTAGCGGTAGTTCATATGATTTACTTAATTTAAAAGCTACATATTCCAGTAGTTACCCGCAAGAGAATGACGGTATCAACATAGCGTTTAAAGGTCAAACGTCTCGTTGGAAGATGACGTTAAGTAACGACCCTGATAGTCTTGCTGATGGTGACGTTATAACGGGTGACTCAAGTGGAGCTGAAGTAACAATACTTAGCCATAGCGGGACAACTTACACTGTTGATATCTGGAATGGTACAGCTTTTGCGATTGGCGAGACAGTTAAAGATGATAGTAGCAATGAATGTACAGTTGTCGTCGGGTTAGTCTCGGATTTTGATACTGAAACATTCGCTAAAATCGAAGCTAACTACGGTGATGTCAGCCATGACGATGCTGGAGGTGGTTTTAATTTTTATACTTCTTACGAAGAAACGTTATATAACATATTTTCTATCACATCAGGTAAAACTGCTCGTGTTAACAGTAACTATCATTTAGATTTCAGAGATACAGCAACTTACATTTATTCAGCTTCGGCTAATACGCTTAACTACGTAGCCGCTACTCTTCACCAATTTACAGGAGCGATAACTGTCGGAGTTAATGATACAGGGTACGATGTCTTATTTTATGGGGCTACAACCGGACAAAGGTGGCTATGGGATCAAAGTACCGATACGATGGATGTCCAAGGAACAAGTCAATTTGACGGAACAGTTACAGTTGGTGTCTCTGATACCCAGCATGACGTTAAATTCTGGGGAGACGAAGCCAGCAGTTATCTTTGGTGGCATCCAGATACTATTTCTGTGAGCGAGACAGTTGTAGATTCTCTTCAGCTTGTTGGAACTTCAGCTTTAGTTATACCACAGCAGGCTTATATACATTGGGCAACTAACCTGTTTTATATGGACACTAATGTTGCGACGTTTGGGACGAATAACGAAAGTCAAATAGGATATAGTTCTAGTACAAACTACAGTTTTATAGTCCATAATCATTCTCAAAGTTATGGTTCTTCAGTTATTCTTTCAGGCACAAATAAAGATAATAATGGAAATGCTGGATTTGTATTGGGTGTCCAAATGAGAAATTGGCATCCAACACTTAGTCATGCTCTTTTTGCTCCGTGTTTTGGTAGTACAAATCCGCATGCTCTTACAGATACCGATGGTGATATGTCTTTGGGGATGACTATTAGTGGAGGAGTTAATCAGCGATGGGATAAGTTATTTTTGAATAGGATAGTTTTTGATGTTCAACCAGAATGGGATGGCGAAGATACATATATAGACGGAGAAACTGAAAACACACTAATTTACAGTGCTCCTGTAGGTCATAATTTTACCGCTGGAACAGCCAATACAGATATTGTATTTAACTTTTTAGGAACGACACATTCTGGTCTTTTAGAATGGATGGAAGATGAAGATTATTTTAAGTTTTCAGATGATATACTTTTAAATACAACAGAGTTTCTCTATTTAAGAGATACCTCCACAAACATATCGTCTGCTGACGCTAACCATCTTGATATCGTTACACCAACATATCTTGACCTTACTATTAACGGCACAGAGATAAGCGTAGCATCTATCTCTACTGGTACAGGTGATAACGATAAACTCGTTACTCAAGGTTATGTAGACGATGCCGTAGAAGAAGAGAACCTGTGGGATAGAACAAGTACAACTCTGTCTCCTCATACAGCCAATGATAACGTAGATTTAGGAAGCGGGAGTTTTACAACAACCGGAACACTCGGAGCAGGGGCAATAACCGGAACATCGTTAACTGATGGTACGGCTACACTTGATGATGGAGCGTTATCTGGTGTTACTACTGTAAGCATGAATAACCAGCTTACAAACACATTAGCTGACGGTACAGCTCCTTTTGTTATCACTTCAACTACAGTTAATGCTAACTTTAACGCTGATTTGTGGGACGGATACCAGTTTTCAGATTATTTAGACCAAGCAGTTAAACAAGCCTCGAGCCCAACGTTTGTAGGATTAACGTTAACCGGTGCGATTGCTACACCTACAACCATAGCGTCTTCAGGTGATATTACTTGTGGCGGTAATTTAATCGTTGACGGTGGAGATATAGGGTTAACTGCCGATACAGATTTAATACAGATAGCGGCTGATAGCGTTACGGTTAATGGGGCGTTAGAAGCAACTGGAGATATAACCGGTGCGAACATTGTAACAGCAGGTAATGTAGATGGTGTAGATATATCAGCGTGGATTGACCAAGATGTGTCAGTTGCTTCAGGACCAGCTTTTACAGACGCTGCACTTACAACACCTGCTCTTGGCACGCCTTCAGCAGGTGTTTTAAGCAGTTGTAGTGCGTATGAGGGCACAGCTGTTGCATCTACAGGTGAAGGTGGTGGGTCAAAGTTTCTCAGAGAAGATGGTGACGGGACTTGTTCTTGGCAAGATGCTGGTGCAGGTGGTGGTGCTAATACAGCTTTAAGTAACCTCGTTTCAGTTGCGATAAACACAACCTTACTATCAGACACCGACAACGTAGATGCTCTGGGAACAACAGCTATTGCTTGGTCAGATTTATTTTTAGGCAATGAAAGTGTAATAACTTGGAACTCCGCACCTTCAACACCAGATTTAACATTAACCCATTCAGCTGAAGTTCTCACGTTTGCTGGTGGAACGATAGCTTTAGGGACTGCAACTGCCACAGGTGGTCTTACAGGCAACATAACAGGGGATTGTACTGGCTCGAGTGGAAGTTGTACAGGCGAGTCTGCTACTGTAGCTACTATAACAGGGTTATCTCCTGATACAGTAACTTATATAGGAACAACATCAGTAGCATTAAATAGGACTTCTGCTGCGTTAACATTAGCAGGTATTACTTTAACTACTCCTGACATAGGAACACCAAGTGCTGGTGTAGCTACTAATATAACGGGTGTACCAGCAGCTTCAGTATTGGCAGGAACTCTTGGAACAGGTGCATATGTATTTGATAATACGGTAACAGGTATTACAGCTTTAGATTGTGATGAGATAGCTAATGTAAATGGTGACTTAAAAATAGAACCAGATGTAGAAGGCGATGTAACTCTCTTTGAAGATACTGATGTCGGAGATGCCGTTAGTGGTAAGAAATTTATAATTCACAGAAAAGCTGCTGAGGGTGATGCTTATATAGAGATGTATATAGATAGTGGAAACACCCCTAATATAGATACAAGCCAAGGGTATCTTGTGCTTAATGATGAGGTCTATGTTGCAGGTCAATTTGAAGTAGGGATGGAAGGCTGGGGTGATAATATTGCAATGAAGCATTTTGGTAATATTACCGCAGGTGGAGGAGATAAGTATATTCAGTGGCAAGTTAATGACGCTACAGATTATTTTGAACTCACTAGAGAAGATGCAAATGTATTAGGTTTTGATATACAGATGCCTTTGGTTACTGATGCAGTTACTATAGGTGGTACTTGGACAGCTGCTTCACAAACTTGTACTGATTTAGGTTCAGTTACTACTGCTGATATTAATGGTGGAACATTTGATGGTATAGTAGGTGGCACTACTCCTGCAGCAGGTACATTTAATAAGGTTATCGCTAATGCTAACCTTGATGTTAAAAACGGTGCTGCATCATCAGGAGTCTTAGCGATATATGAAGATTCAACAGATGGAACAAATAAAGCAACTTTTCAAGTGCCAGCTTTAGCGGCTGATACAGTTTATACGTTACCACCCGATGATGGTGCTGATACTAACGTCCTTCAAACAGATGGTAGTGGCGTATTAACTTGGGTAGCAGCTGGAGCAGGTGGTGGCGATTCTTGGGGCGATGTTGTAGATGCAGACATTATACCTGATGGAGATAGTACCCGAGATATTGGAGCTACAAATACAGTTTTTGCTGAAGGTTGGTTTGATGCGATTAAAGCTGACGGTGATATTATATTATCACCTGATGGCTATGTAAAAGTTGATGGGAATTTGAATGTAAATTATGCCTCCGACCCCTTATCTGAGGGTCATTTCTATGGTGCAAGTCATTGTGGCGTAATTATTGAAAATGACGCTGCTGATGGTAGAGGTGGAATGGAAATGGAGTCATCTCTTCCTATTATGAATATAGGTATAAACACTAATCGAGCTATTATTGAAAAAGGTTCGAATAAAGATGGTGGTTGGCTTAGAATAGATGCAAGAACAGCAGAAAGAAGATTTGGTTTCTTTTGGGAATATGCAGGAAGCAATAGTGAAACAGAAGTTGCTTATATTGATAGTGCTGGTAATTGTAAGTTAAATGGATTGCAAGATTCGGTTTCTGGATACAAAGTTAATTCAGATGCTGATGCTCATATAGACGATAGCACCAGAGGTACGGGTACAACTGTTTTATACATAGGAACAGAGACAATAGACACTTCACCTGTTTCTGACCAAAGATTTAAAAAAGATGTTGTAAACACTCGATATGGATTATCTGATTTAAACAAAATTAAGGTTAGAGATTTTAAGTTTACAGATGAATATAAATCTGACAGCCCATTGTATACAGGTTGTATAGCTCAGGAACTTGAGAAAGTTTATCCATTTGCGGTTAAAGAAATAACGTATAAAGAGTTGAGAGGTAAAAAGGTTACAAAAAAGGAAGCAACGGATGAATCAGAAGATATAAAACATGGGTATATGAAAGATAAAGAAAAGTATTATAAGATAGATTACGATAAAATTAAGGTTGTAGATTACAAGAAACTTGTACCGTTGCTTATCGAGGCTGTTCAGGATTTATCTGCTGAAGTTAAAGCGTTAAAAGCAAAAAATTAATGGATATTATATCAGATACTTTAGATGTTGTGCAGTTCATTGACAGGTTTGGAGAGAAAGCTACAGGTAGACTGGATATAACACCGGCTGACGTTTGTTACCTGCATCACGAGGCGATGGTTAAAGCTGGTCAATATATCTGGGTTATAAGAGATAAAAAACCTGTTGGGTTGATGACATATTATAAATTAAGAAACGCTGAAGATGTGAGAGAGGTTGTGGATAAACATGGGACATGGATATTGCCGGATAACTTTACACAAGGGAATATCATTTATGTCCAGACAATAGCTGTAGACTATGAGTACAGAAGAAAAGATATTATACGTGGGTTGATAAAAATGTTATTATTAAAGGAACCAGAAGCTAAGTTAGCTTTTTGGATAAATACGAAAAACCGGTGGAACATTGTTCGGAGGGAACATTATGAAAAATAATTGTGGAATACTGGCTTATGACAAACTTGTTGGCTCGCTGAATGGCAGGACTAACAAGATAAGCCTTGATACCCTTGCGAAGATAGCTCAGGACAACGAGTTTTTACTTTACCCGATGTTTGTCCCTACTGATAGGTTATCTGAGCTTAAAGACCCCTTTATAGCTCATTTTGAGCATCATTTCGATACGGTATCAAGTGTTGATGACGAAGCTTTGTATGTTATGAGGGGAACCAAGCATGGTAAGAAGTTTTGTGATGAAGTTGGCAAAGACAAACTTAATGGTGGGTTGTATGTATTAAGCCCAGACAGAATTGATGACCTTATTGTTAAAGAGCATGAGGCTAAAGTTATAGTTGGAGCCAGAGATAAATGGATACCTAAAGAGATTAGACCTATTATGGATATAGCTGTTCCTGTAGTAGCAGGGTTGACAGCTCCGTTTACAGGTGGTATGTCGTTACCTATTGCGGCTGGATACAGTGCAGCTAGAGGTTGGGGTGGAAGTGATGAGCATGGTATGGGTCGGTTAGGTGATATTTTTGGTGGTGGAATGAAAGGGTTGGCTCTTGGTAGTCTTGGGGCAATGACAGGTGGAGCGTTAGGATTAGGATATGGCGGTACAGTTGGCGGGTTAAGTTCAGGGTTAAGCGGTATGGGTAAAGGGGCTATGACCGGGGCAGGTAACTTTATGAAATCTATGCCGTTTGGACAAACGTTATTTGGACCGGCTGAAGGTGTTGGCTGGTCAACAGGAGCAGCTGGAGCAGGCGGAGCGTTAGGCGGGGGTCTTGGTACAGTCGGTAGTCTTAGTGATGATGCTATGGCTGGTGGAGTTGCTGGGCTCAGTTTACCTGCACAAGGTGCGTCTACTTTTGGGAACATAGCCAAAGGGGCTAGTAATATAGCTGGCGGGTTTGGTTCTCTATCTGGTGGGGGTAAGAGTGGGACAGCTGCAACTACCGGTATATCTGCCGGAGACCAATCTTCCGGTATTATGGATACGATAAAATCTTTATTTGAGAAAGGTACATTAGGTAACCAGATAGCTGGATACGGAGCTCAAGGGTTAAGTGCTCTTATTCCAAGTGCGGATTATTCTGGTGTCAACCAAGCGTTAACTCAGGGTAGACAAGATATAATGAGTGCGGCTGGCAGCGGTGGTGTTGGCGGACCGGCTATGGATGAGATGAACAGGATTATCGGAGCAGATGTGGGTAGTGTTTATGGAACAGATAGTGATGAATATTATAATGCGTTAACAAGGCGGGCTGGTGAGCAGTATGACGTTAGAAGAGAAGAAGTCAAGAAACGGTATAACGCTTCGGGCATGTTACATTCTTCTGAATACCAGAACGCTATGGCTGATGTAGACCAAGCTGAAGCTGACTATATGACAGATATGGCTGCTAAGCTTTATGAAATAGGTAGACAAGGTGACATCGCAACTAAGATGGCGGCAGCTCAATTAATGCTTGGTGTTAACGCTGAAGTTATGAAAGAACTTGCTGGATTAACTCAACTTAGTGTTGACCAAGCAGCTGCTAAATACGGAGTAGACGCAGGTGAGTTAAGTTCAATTAGAGCATGGCTTGTTGGTATGGGACAGTCGATTCTTGATGGTAAATAAGAAGAATAGAGGAGGATAATATGACTAATTTAGGCAGCAGTATGACAGCTGGCTTTGATATTGGCAAGAAGTCTGGTCGGTTTAGTGCGTTAAATGACAATATTCAGAAGATGAATGAGATGGTACGTATGGGCGAGTTACAAGCTCAGAAAGAAACCGGTGAGACTGAACGGACACAGATGAGTCTAGGTTCAGCAGAGAGACGGGCAGGAGCCGAGATAAAATCAAAAGAAGGTATTGCTGCTAGTGGACGTACTTCAGAAGAGTTACAAACAAGAGAAACGATAGCTGGCAGGGAACGTGTATCCCTCATAAATTCAGAAGCCGATATAATTAAAGCTTTAAATGCAAGTGGAGTAAGAGCTAAATGGCAACGTATGGGTGGAGATTTAGTTGACGAAGCTAAAGATACTATGGTTGGTGTTTTGGCTGATGGCACGTCTGTAATAGTTACACTGGCTGCACTTACTCAAGCCATGAATGCAGGTGAACCACTAGCCCCGCTTTTCCAGAAGTTGCCCGGTAAGTCTGGTGGACAACAAGCTTCTGAATTTTCCGGCAAACAAGAAAAAGTTATAGCTGCCAATATGAAGAAATACAACAAATCAAGAGAAGAAGTTGTAGCGGCGTTAAAGAAAAAAGGTAAATTATAATGCCAACTGAAAACACATATGTTGTTGAAAATCTTTTTGATGAAGAAGACGATAGTCTTGTAGAAGAAGATTTATTCTCCTCTGAAAGTGAAGATTTGAAAAATGACAACAGTCTTGTTGTTGGGGATTTATTTAAAGAACCTAAACATGCGGCTGTTTATGGAAAGAAAAAAAAAGTTGACGAACAGGTTGTCCCTGATTTGTTTGGTGAACCGTTGCCGGATGAGTTTGAAGAACTTATACCGGCGGGTCCATTAAGTCAAGATGAAGCTGTGCAATGGAAAGCCGGGTTTGGTAAGATTCCGTGGGGGTACGATATTGCCAACTTTATTAAAGAAGGAGCTGGTGACCAAATTGAAAACCTTGTGCTTTCAGATATTTTTGAACAATTAGAAAAACCAGAGAAAGGTTTTTGGGAAAAAGATGTTTCACCGGAAGAGTTTGTTGATAGACTAGCCAGTGGACCTCATGTTGACCCTTCTGTTGCTGTTACTATGTTTGGAGAACAACTCCACGCTGGTGCTGAGAAGTTAAGGAAAACAGATTTCAGTGAAGGTCCATTTGGTTCGGCTGTTAAACTGTTTGACAAAGCGTTAGCTGTTAATGATTTTGTTTTACAGTTATTCAGAAAAGGTACTGTGCTTGGAATGAAAAGTGTTGCTCCTGACTTTATGGGAATAGTTGAAAAAGTGTCTGGCGAGCAACAAGAACAATCGTATAATGAATGGAAACAGGCTAAAGGGTTATTGCGTAAAACTCCTAAATTTTTATCTATGAGTTTCCGTAGCCTTATAAATTCAGCAATGTCAACTGAAGAGTTTGAGAAAGCATTTGACCATCTTACTGGTGTAGAAGACAGAGTTACAGAGAACGGTGTCCCTTATATCCAGAATGTAGCTGCTGAAATATTGGATTTCGCTGACCCAGATGTATGGATAAAAGCTACAATAGCAATATCATCTGTTGGAAAATTGGCTGGTGGATTTTTGAAACTTGGCGAAAAAGCGTTACTATCCAAAACATCTGGCAAAATTCAGATGGGAGCACCAAAGGTTGTATCCAAGAGTATCCAGAAAGCTAAGGAGATTTTTCTTCTTAGACCCATGGGTAAAGAGGGTAAAGCTTACTATAATAGTTACAAGAAAATGTTAATAGATAAAGGTCATAGCGACATTGAAGGCAGCCTGATAGCTGAAAAAATATTAGCCATGACCAAAGGCAGGAAAGATATCGAACACGCAGCGTTTTGTTCTTTTCTTGGTCGAGTTCCCGGTGTCAGAATGAACTCTGTCCGTAACCCGGACGCTTTAGCTTTAGCCAAGAAGAGACTTGCCGCAGCTGGTGAACGGTTAAACTTAGCAAAACGTATATCTCCGAAGATGAGAACTGAGTTAAGTGCATCGTTAGATGATTATTACAAAGCAGCTTATGATTTTACACAGGCAGAAGTTCCTTTTACTATGGCTGGAATAACAGATATAAGTAAAGGACCAATACAGACATTAAAACAACATAGAGTTATGTTAGGCAGACAAGCTGAAGATGCGGAGAGAATAGCCTATTATCAGCTTAAAAACAATACGCTGAAAAATATGGAGAAAGCAGTTAAGCAGAGAGACGGTTATTTAAAAATACAAAATATTGTTAACGACAAAACTTCAACTGGTAAAAAGATTAAAGGGTTAGGCGATAAATATGTTGCAAGCAGAATGAAGATTGACCCTGACTTTATTGGTGATAATGCCAGAAAAATAATTAACAGGACAAAGGGTAAAATTAAGACCAGTACAGGCAAGAAACTTAAGGGTTTAAATAAAGAGATATCAAAATACAAAAGACAAAATGAAGTATGGTTAAGGAGCAAGGCTTCTGGTTTAGCGTCTAAAGGCGTTGTAAGAATTAAAGAGTCTCAACAGGTTGTAGACCAGAACATTGAATTTCTTTCCCGCATAGCCAAGAACCCGAAAGATTATTCTGAAGCTATTGAAGCTGGCAAGTTAGCAAGAGTCCATCAGAAACGGTTATCTGAAATTCTTAAAGAATCGAATTTACCGTCTAACAGGATGATGGATTTAATAAATGAGACTGAAGAAGTTTATGTCAGACAACTGTATCTTAATAATCATCCTCTTTTTTTAACCACAGGTGTCGGCACAAAGAAGGGTAGGCTTAGTGCACCGTTTTTAAAGAAAAGAAAATACGATATTTTCGACCCTGCGGATTATTTGAGTATGCAAGACCGTGGGTTGGTTGAGTATGCCAGTGCTAACATATTTATAACTAACAGGCAGATATCTCACGCTGTCGCTACGTCTGAACATTTCAGTAGAGTAGTTAAAAACCCTAAATTTGTTTTAAATAATGACATGGTAAAAAAAGCGTTTCTTGATAAAGGTGACGACGCTATAAATTATCTTGAACGTATGGGATATAAGCAGTTACCGCCAGCCGGTGAATCTTTCTCTGTTTCAAGAGGGTTATTTAAAAAGAAATATGTCTCCGGCAAAACAGCATTGGGCGACCTTGGCGGGAAATGGGTTCATCATTCTATCCATGCTGACCTTATGGATTCAGCATTTATGGAATCTAAACTTGCAACGCTTTATTACAATTCAATGCGTCTGTTTAAAGCTGGTAAAGTTGTTTATAATCCACAAGCCCATGTGAGAAACCTTATAACCAATACTATGCTCCTTGATTTTGCTGGTATTAACCATTTCCAACAACTTAAGATAATGCCGTCAACCGTAGAAGGTATGTTAAACAAAGATGCTTATTACGAAGAAGCGTTGGCGAATATGTCGTCTCTTCATGGCGGTTCAGCGTTAACACAGGAGTTTGCTTTTAAAGTTGTTAAAGGTCACAAAGCTGAAGAGATAATTCGATACATAGAACGTGATGGGCATAAAGCTATGTCAGATATTCTGGGTAACATATTTAAAACTCCAATGAGATTATATGAGTTTGAAGAACATCTGTTTAAACACATGGCATTTAGACACGCCAGAATACATATGGGTATGAACCCTAAAACAGCCGGGGCGTTTGCTGAGAAATACATTTTTGATTACAGTGATGTCCCGAGATATATAACAGCTTTAAAAAATACAGTAATACCGTTTATTACATTTTCGTATAAAGCTATGCCGGTTCTTGCTGAGACAGCCAAGACAAGACCGCTTGTTATATACAAATATTATGCTTTAATAAATTCTCTTAACAATGCAGCAGCATTATCTAACGGGTTGACTAAAGACCAACTCAAAGAGTTACAACGGAAGATGCCTAAATATATGCAGCCTATGCTTGGTGTTATGCCTCAATATGTCATGGCTCCAAGTAAAGATAAATTTGGAAGATTTGGTTTTACCAATACATCTTATTATTATCCTATTGGTATGTTACCTGAGATTGGTATGGATTGGAAAAATGCTATTAACAGTCCATATGTATCTTTTGTAACCATGATAAAATCACAGAAAGATTGGATAGGAAGAGATTTGGTTGGCATTGAAGATAAGCACGCTGACGGTACGTTGACGGCTAAAGGGAATCTTAAGTTGATAGGTAAAGCTGCATCTGTATTCTTACCAACAATATTGTCTAACGATATAGCAAAACTGGCAAAAGATTATGGTTGGTTTGGTTATCCTGAAGGTGGTAAATACCATAAACCTCCACATAAGGGTGGTAACATTTATAAAGAGATACCGGGATTAAGAAACATAAAAGCGTTTGAAAGTCCGACAATTATGGATATAGCGTTTGGCGTTAAGGTCAACTTTATCGACCCGAAGATGTTGAAAGCAACATATAAATGGAAAATTGAAAGAATCCATACGGGTTACATGACTCGTCTAAAAGAGATAGCCACAGAGCGTGCTACTGGAGCGATAAACATAGAGACTTATCTAAATAAACGGCGTCAAGCTATGACCGCTTTGTCGAGAAGTTTGTCTGAAGCTTTGGATAGAGAAGTTAGACTTGATATTGGAAGGAAAATATCTGAAGACGCAAATAAAAAGTAGCAACCCCTGCGGACAACATATTCTTCTAAATCTTTACACACTTTATAAAATATCTTACTTGTTTGTGTAAGCAGAATATATTTTATCCAACAGGGGTGCCACCCAGAAAAGGACGTATAGATGAAAAAGAACCACCAGATGTATTGTACCATAGATGTCCTGCTTGTCAACATTTTTTAATCATGCCCACCTATTGTTATAACTTTCTGACCAAACATCATTATCTCAGGATACCAACTTAACGTTGTTGCTCCTGTCCTGCCGTGCCTGTTCTTCGCTATAGCCACTTCTATCTTTCCGTAATCTTTATGGTCAAAAGAATACAGATAATTGTTGTGTAACAAGATACAACTGTCAGCTGATTCTTCCAGACTACCCGAATTATGAACAAGAATATTATTTGCAAAAAAATTGTGGTTGTCAGGTACTGTTAAATCATAACATTCTTTTTTGCCGACAGCTTTAATCTCTGTTATTTTTTCTAACAAAAATTTTCTTTTCTTCGTCATAAACTACCTCTCCGTTTTTTATCATTTCAAAAACAAATTTTTCCATAAGATAATGTATTCTATTGTGTTCTTTTGCACTGGAACATAATATTAAATTTTCTAATCTATTGTCAACTTTATCTCCATTCAAATGATGTATTTGTTCGTAGTTATTACCTCTGCCGCATTTTAAATATCTGCCTAATGCTTTTTCCACAACATACCGATGTTCGTAAACATATCCATAATCTGGTGGTTTTTTTCTGCTGGTTGGGTGGTTGGGTTTATAAATAAGAACATACCCACCATGGACTTTTCTGCCATGTGGCGGATTAACTTTCCTCATAGTTTCTGAAAAACCTTTTGGTTTTGGCATGGAGACACCCCTTCTTCTTTCCCATGCTAATTTTATAGCAGGGGTAATTTTTGTCTTTTTATTTTTATTCCAAGGAATGAACCCTTTTTTAAAATGAGTTCTTCCTGTGTTTGTTTGTATTTTCTTTCCTTTATTCCAAGGTGTATCACCAATAATATATGTCATAAAAAAAACCCCCACACTGTCAGCTCATTCTTCAATAACTATCCTATCATTAACAGAGAGTTTGTCAACTGTTTTCCATTCCTTGCCTGTAAACAATGGGGTTTTGTCGCTTATAGTAATCGTCTTGCCCGAGCTTGTTTTTACCTGATAACAGTTCATTTGTCCTCTATCTATATAATTAACTGGATATTTATATTCAATTCCTCCTGTCTTTAAATTTACTGTTTTTAACTTTATCAGTAATTTATTTTTAACAATGTCTTCAATTTTTTCACCACCAACAATTGTTCCCTTAATCACACATTCTTTAAGGTCTGACAATTTTGGTCGTGGTATATCTTTGGTATATTCGGGTGGTCTTCGTATCTGGCTCATAACGACAATAGAAACGTCTTCATTCTTGGCTATGTTTTTAAATTTGTTCATTGTCTCGCCTATCTGTGCACTTCGTCTGGTGTCGTCATAGTATTGGTCATACAGTATTTGTATAAAATCTACAAACACAATGTCAGGTCGATATTTCTTTATATGAGAAATAATATTTGAAGAGTTAATATTTTTATCATAAACTATAAGCTCTTCTTTTTTTAAAGAATAAACACATTCCCCATACTTTTTCCAGTCAACATCTTCAAAGTCTCCTGTATGGATTTGTTGATATGTAATACCCGTCCTCATAGAGACAAGTCTGTTCACGACCTCTTCAGCTGTCATTTCTATTGTCTCTATAAGGATTCTCTTCTTTGCTTTCAACAGGTTATTCGCTGTTGTTACCATCCAAGCTGTCTTACCGTTTGACGGTCTACCGCCTATAACAGTGACATGACCTTTTCTGTAACCACCGAGGATTTCATCAACAATCTCTACTCCGGTTAACAGGTTACTTTTTTTGCTAGCCTCTTGTACAACATTTATGGCGTCCTCAATCAAGGCTGACATATTAAACTCTTCATCAACTGTTCTCCATTTGTCAATCAGCTTTTCAGCATTATGGATAAGCCCCTCTCTTGACGATGGCGATATTGAAGACGCCAATTCGTGAAAAGATAAACAGAACCGGTAATCTTTAAGTTTCTTAGCATACAGTCTGACGTTAAACGACAGACATTCGTATCTCATTATTGAACCTAAAGTTGAAGATACCGTTGTATATTTATCTTTAAGTTCTGTTGATATTAAACTTATATCTACGTCGCCAACATCATACAGTTGCTTCATGGCTAATATATATATGTCTTTGAACATATCGCTTCTGAATACTTCAGGCGGTAGTTCGGTCATATTCTCTATGTGCGTCCTATCACAATTTAAAAGAGAACACAAAAAATAAACTTCCGCCATCTTGTACCCATCAAAAAACTGAGTCTTTGTTTTTGCAGTCATTTTTGGTCCTCAATTAAAGGTGTGTACTGAATATGTCTGGCTCCTTTTTGTCTTTCCCTACAACTCGTTTCCGTCCAATTGGCGTGTCGTATAGCGGAGAATAAAGTTTCTGAAACCAGTTCTTCATAAACCTAATACAATCTTTCTGCTCTCCTCTATCCTTTTTAAGCCACCATCCAGATATCGCACACAGCTGAGCTCTCATGTTTGAGTTCGGATAGATAGTTAACAAGTCAGAAAAAAACTGGTCTGCGTTCTTTATCAATCTCTTGTCTTTTGAAAACACAGGGTGACTCTCAACGTATTTAACACACTCAGTTACACGTGCTTGGTGGTCGATAGTTGCTTCTCCGTCTATATCTGCAAGGACAGAGTTAAGCATAGAAATAGCTTTCCTTACTCTTACGCTTACACTTACGTCCATTGTCCTCTCCTTAAAACGGCAGGTCGTCTTCTGGTGCGACTTTCGCTTTTGGTTTTTCTGGTTCTGGCTTAGCTTCTTTTTTCACTTCAGGTTTCAATTCAGGTGTTAATATTTCTTCCATACCTGCATAAACAATATATAACAGTTTAACAGCTTTACTTGGTGAAGTTTCTTTTGAGTTATCCATTAAAGCAATAACAATATCCTTAGCGTAACTCATCTTGAAACTTACCGACAACTTCTCTTCTTCTGTTGTTGCTGTGAACCCCACCGCCATACCTTGTGCATTTGCTGGTGCGTTACTTGTTGCCGGTGGTGTAGATGCATCAGCCACTTCAAAGAACTGATAACTGTTATCTTCGCTGTTTCTTTTTACTATTGTGAAAGACGACCCTTTCTTAGGTTTATATGCCTGTATCATTTCATGTAACTTTTCTGTAGCTTTAAACATTCTTGTTGAATTATCGCAACCATAAAAATAGTTAGTCTTATTAAACTTATCTACTTTCGTTGTAGGTTCGTTATAATCCAGTGTCACGGTTACAGGTTTTTCAACCTGAAACGTAATGATATCTCTCTGATTTGCCATGTTAACTTTCCTTTCTGTTAATGATTTCTTCTACATGTTCAACAATTTCAAGGAACTGACGTAGTTTAGCTTTGTTAATATCTAAACGGTTAGCATCATCTTTTGTATCCTTAATCATAAGCCTATCAAACTCACCGTTCACCTCAACAAACGAAGCTTCTAAGTTCGACCCAGTTGCCTTAAACTTCAAACTATCTTCTTTTGTTATATGGACTTCTATTTCTTTCATCTACCCTCCTCTCTTTTTTTTATTGGTCCTTAATTTCCCACTCAAATATAGGGGCTTTATCTCCACGCATAAACATTGTCCACGTTCCAAGGTGGCACAACATCATAAAATGTTTAGCATCGTCGCCAGTTAACACTTCTTTACTGCCGTCATTGTAATAGACTTCTAGCTTAGTTGGTTCAGGAACTCGTATCTTTGTCATAGTGGTCTCCGGTAGGCATCCATATTTAGATTATACCCCCATTGTCAAGTTGTTAATCCAGCAAACCCATTATCATATTTTTCTTTAAACCCCTTTAAATTTTTAGCGTACTTATCATTTCCCATAACCTGATTATACGTCACGCTTTGTGTCAAAATTGACATAGCCGCAACGTGTTCTGCTTCAGTCGGCATTATCATAACCATTTTTTTATCAGCCATATCATGTTCCTTTCAGTTTCATTTGCTGTTCCTTGTTATAAGTTTCCTGCCAATACGGGCAATGAAAATTAACAGGACAATAATCTTTACACTTTCTGTCTTGCCATCTTTCTATCGGTGTACACAAATGAGTACACTTACCCTCTTTCAGACTATCAACTAACCGGCTCCGTTTTATCTTGTAATATTTATTTATCAAACTATCTCTCACAAACGGAACATCCAGATAATATAATTTATGTTTAACACCGGCTTTCTTAGCCATAAAGTTATGGTCTCGTATCAGAATTTCGTTCTTCAACTTCTTAACAGGGAACCCCATCTTCTCTATTTCTATCCGATACTTGTTAAGCTGAATTTTATATTCTTTCGGATATAACGTCTCACCTTTTAAATATTTAGAAATCTTATAATACCCTGTTGTCTTGTAATCTATCAACAACCCGTCTTCGTAATAGTCAAATATCCCCGAGACATCTTCACCTATTCTCTCTTCGTTTAACGCATCTTTTATTTTATCAGCAAACCCACCTTTCTTGCTGTGATAATTCGACCCGAACATAGCATACGCTCTCTCATCAGGAGCCTGATAATAGTCATGTCTAATCTCAAGAAACGAATACATCGTCCCGTTAATCAGCTGGGTAGTTGACGGTACACCTGTCCAATCCCGTGTCTGAGCAAGGTTAGTTAATGTCGGTAACGATAGACACCGTTCTTTCATTCTGCATTTCTTAAGACACTCTTCAAACTTGACTGTCTTATTATCTGGACACCGGAATCCAACCCTCATTTTGCCTCCTCTCTATAATCCTATATACATACAATTATTTACACTTCGTACAACATGATACTTTCCCCCTGCTGCATTAAACATCTTCTCGAAAAACTTCTGCTCCTTACTTTGATACGCTCCCTCTCGCTTGACCTCAAGCCCGTAAATACCCTTCTTAGGCACGAACACCAGAATGTCAGGGCAACCTCTGGCTACATACGGGTTCTTGCGTCTAACGCCCAGTTTTTCGTCAAATAGACCCACTGTGTTGATACGGGTAAAGAAGTATCCTTTAAGTTTAAGATATTTATATATTCTTCGTTGTATATCTGACTCTTTATTGAATTTCTTTAATAGAGTTCCGTCTTGACTGGCTTTACATGCTTTCATTAATCCTTTATCTGTCCTTTCTTTTTTCATTTAAAATATCCATAGAAACATTCTATACAATCCCCACAATACCCCTGTCACAATACCACAGACAATAGCCAGTAGTATCAGGACAAACCCTATACTTAAAATATCATTACAATCTTTCATTTCTTTATCCTTTCTTTCTCGAGGGCGGCAACAGGACTTGAACCTGTGTGAATTTTGCCTGCGTTAGCAGAGGCACACTGTCCCTCATAACATACCGCCCTCTTATTATTCTTCGACTTTCTCGTATGTCGCTTCAAATATATCTGGTTTGCAAGGATAAAAATGCTCTCCATCTGGTTCAGAAATTATAAAATCGCCAACTTCCAATAAAACCATTTGATTGTTATGGATAGTATGAACATGTGGTTCTTGGTTTCCCGCAGTATAGCAAGACTGTGAATTACACATTCCCTTAACCAATCCGCCGTATTTTGTGTACTGTACTGCCTCAATCACTACTGGTTTCTTTCTGTATTTCATCATTTCTTTTTTCCTCCATAATATTTTTCTACCATATCAAAAATTGCTTTAGACAACTTATATCTCAACCCCAACTCAGTAGATATTCCCCAGACCTGTAATAGTGCTTCAATGTTTTTTCTGTCCAAAAATTTGCTTATCTTCATCACCGACCCACTGTCCTCAACCGTTATTTTATCCTTTATTTTATCTAAAGGACATTCCACAGGATGATGATGAGATTTACATTTAGAACACCATAAATCGTTATTGCTCATTTCTTTCCTTCCCTTCAGCAACTTGTTCTTTGCCAGATACTCATACATCTCCGCCAATGCGTTGCAGATATTTTTGGTATCATTCGACCCAAACGTAAGACCATAACTAACTCCATAAATACCAGCTACTTTTACAAACTCAATACCACTCGGTAACTCACTCAAAATTTCCGTAACGAGGGGGGCTGAATAAACCTTAATACTGTCTATCTTTTTTCTAATCTCGGTTTCATTAATCAAATCCCTATGTATTTCATGATATTCACCTTTAATGAACCCAGTTTCATGATAACTTGTATCTGGTCTTATAGGGTATAAATGCCATACATTATCACATAGCCAAATAACATCCCCACCCTCATAGCCAGAAGAATAACATGAATTAACCCAATAAAACTCGCTCTTCTGCGGAAACCCACACTCCTTGAGCCTCTTACTCCAACTTAAACTGGTAACGTGGTCTTTCATCCTCCACCCTCCACATACTGTTTCATTGCTTCCTGAACGGTGCTTGCACTGAACTTTTTTCCATTAGGCAAGGTTATCATCGGCTCTTCTTTTTTTTCTATCTTTTGTCCTGAAATAAACTCGAAGCCTATTTGAAAATCTTTTGCTTCAGGAATAGCCAATAATTCTTGCCATTGTTTTTGAGTTATGGTTTTCCAGAAACAATTTAAATCTTTATCTTGGTTGTCTAATATGTTTTTAACCATTTCAAGTATTTCTATGTATCTATCTCTCCCCAATTCTTTATTGAAGGCTCTGTATCTCACCTGCTGGAAGGAGTTTTTGTCATTATTTTTTATGGAATAACAAAACAAATTATATTCCGTCATTTTCAAGTTTTTGCAGTAATAGCAGGAATTGCAGTAATTGCAGTTTTGGCAGGAATAGCAGTAATCGCAGGAATTGCAGGAATCGCAGGAATTGCAGTAATAGCAGGAATTGCAGGAATTGCAGTAAATGCAGTAATAGCAGTAATCGCAGGAATCGCAGTAATTGCAGTAATTGCAGGAATCGCAGTAATTGCAGTAATTGCAGGAATGATTATTCATATCAGTTTCTCCTTTCTCTTTCATTTCTTCTCCTTATTAACAGGGGCGGTGGCAGGGATTTGCACCCCACATGACAATCACTCGACTTTACACCGCCCCTGTTCTTTCCTATTATAACCCGATTACAATAGTGTCATTCCCGACTTTCTTGTAATTAGATATCCTTCCGAGTAATGGTTTTATACCAAACCACTTCATAGGTGTAGTGTAATTCACCAACGGTTCAGCCGATAAATCCTTATTGGTTCTTGTTATAGCCAACCTCCCAGATTTACCGAACTTAACAGCAAGTTCGTTTGAATTACTGTCATAAAGAAAATCAACTCTATCCCCTGTTCCAATGTTAAGTTCATCACAGAACTCTTTACTAAAAGATAATGTTGACTTCCCGACATAGATACTTGGTGCTTTAGGTTTCCCGTACAAAACAAACCCTTCACCAAGACTGCCATTTATTCTTTTGCGGTAGTGTCTTTTCATCTATTTCACCTCCTTTCCGATTTTTAAAATGGATACGGTGGACCTGTATGGTCTTCTATATAACGATTCACGTAACGTTGCAACAAAGCAAAAAACTTTTCAGCCCCTTTATCGTAATCACCTATTACGTGTAACTTACCTTCAAAGAAATCTAACCGCATAATAACTTTACCTTTAAGTTTTAAAACAATACTGTTCCCATGTTCTTTATCTTCACACAACTCTATTGACTGCTCCATCTTCATTGTCATATCTATAAACTTATGTTCGGTGGGTGCATTTGTCAATTGCGAGGCTTCCATTGTTCCGTCCTCGATTGTCACTTGCGAGGCTTCGATTGTTCCGTCCTCGATTATTGATGTTCCCCTATTACCCTGTGGTTCTGGCATACTTAGGCTCCTTTCTAACTGTTGTTGTGTTGTTAAATAAGATGGCATACCTGACATACTTTTAATTTTGTTCCATAACCCCATGGTCTACCTCCTCATAATCAGGACAGACATCAACTACACTTGGTCTGTCAACTTTACATTTCTTTTTACATGTATCACACAAACTTCCATCTTTCAAATTAGCCCTCCTGTCGCATCTTTGTTGTTTGAGGTATACATACACCTACCCAAACGGTTATCTCAAGCGAGAGACCCCGCTCTGTGTGTTATTTGAGTGTTCTAATGTTAGGGTGCAAGCATGTTATAGCAGGAAAAACACAGTCCCAATATAGAACTGAAAAACCTGCCACTAGGTGTCAAGGGATGGGGAACCCTTGCTAGGCTCAATGGAATCAACATGCCGCACCCTTAGTTCTTTTTTTTAAACCCTTAGTTATATATATATATATATATATTATATAAGTAACTTAATATAACTTCTTTCTTTTAGTTATACTAAAATACTTTACTTAAGTCTTTGAAAAGGTTGTTAAGGAAAAACTTTCTACAAAGAGATTTTTTTTCAAAGAAAAACTAATGCTTCACTTTCGTATCAGAATATGGTGTTATAATATTCGGCGGTTTTTTGCCGGCGAGTTCCATGGCTGTAATCTCAGCCTGAGCTGTGCCAGCCATTATGCCGATTAAAAGAAGCTCTCCGTCTGTCTCGCATATGGTGTAACAATCGTTGAGGATATCGCCTAAGTTGGCTCGTTTGTTCATACCCCCACGGAATATCTCAACTATCTCTTCAGCTCGGTGTATCGGTATTCCCAACCCCTCGATTATCGGTACTGCTGTGTCCGAGATTAACTTTGTCTTGCCGTTTTTCTTGTCCATCCATCTTTCTCCTTAGTTGGTTAAGTTTCTCTGTATCAATGACATCGGTGTCAAACTTCGTGTATCCCAATAGACATGCTTTTCTGCGGATAGATGCGTCACTACGGTTAATAACATCACCTATATCTCTAGCCGTAATCTTGCCTTTCCGTTTACCTTTGTAAAACTCTTTAAGTATATTGAGTTCTATTGTAGACCAATATCTTCTTGGCATCAAAACTTCCTTTCTTTGCACTCATCGCATAACCGTACCTGTGATAGAGTTTTGACGGTTATTGATTTGCGACATATAGCACAGTTGACTGTGTACTCTTTCGGTGTAGATGTCTTGTGTTTCTTATAGAACGTTGCACTTCCTGTAGGTCTAAATCCTTTCTCATATTTTCTTTTTACTTTAATTGTGTTGTCTTTCATTGTCTTATCCTCCACACATATCATTGTACCATATGTGTCAAGCGTGGTTTAATTTAAAGTTCTCTTCCAGAGGGTATGTATGCTCAAAGAATTCGCTTCTTATCTGGAAAAAAATGTCACCAGCATCTTCGTAATTTGCAAATCTTGTGTCGAGATTTCTTTTGCCGTGTCGGCAGATGACTCGCCATTCAAAGATATTGTTATCGCACTCAATATTGGCTATTAACATTAGACAGAACTCAGATTTTGAGTGCATAACTATCCGTTCTTTTGCTCTATTATCCCTGCCTATAAATTTGTTTATCTTATCATAGTCAACGTATCTCGGCTTGGCTTGGTTCATACCGAAGCCAATAGCCCATGTCAGGTGCATTTTTGTTATAAATTCACCCGATAAGATAAGTTTTTTTGGTACAGTTATCCTCTTGAATAGCTTTTTATTCTCAATTTCTGTTCTGTCTTCAGGTATACAATAATAATAATCTGTGACGAATCCGCTACACAGTTTGCATCTTAATGTGGTTGATTGTGAACCATACCGAAACTCTTCTGTGGCATAATGTTCTGTCGCTAGTAAAGGTTTTTGACAATTAAAACAGTAGTCCATTTTTATACTATCAACAGTGAATTTGGGTAACATAGCTTTCTCCCGACCTAAAACCCTCGTGCTTGGGAAATCTGACTGCATATAAGTTGACTGATATTTAGTCACAACCAGTTCTGGTTTAGCTGGTTTTTCAAATTTACCTTTTATATTTAATACACAAGTCTCCATAGCTTTAAACGTGTTATTAATTGAATGGAACAACGAGTAATCGTCAACTGAATGAGGATTAAAATAACCACAACTGAAATTCGCACAAGACATATATTCTTTCATCTTATTACAATCAGAAAACGAACCCGACTCGGATGCAAACCCGAGTGGTCCAACGTGTTTCAATAGTTCTGTCTCAAACACAGGTGTGCAGTAGTCATTCTTTTCTGCTATCAGGTCAAAGCAACCTCGTCTGTCTGGTATCATCCCGTATGTGCATTGGGATACTTCAGTTGATTTGTCTTTTAACAATTCTCCTATGTATCCACCAGACTCTTCGTTACAGGAAAAGATAAATGAGAATTTATTTTTATATTTCTCTATCAGTTTTAACAAAATATAGACACCGTTCTTATCGTCTCCTCCGATTGTACCGTCTTCACCTTTGTATATCCCTGTACCACGTTCAAAGATTACATTTTTAACAGGATGATATATAACGCTGTCCATATGGGCGGCTAATAACGGTGTATTTTTTATGAACCGATAGATTTGACCGTAACTGTCAACGCTAAAGTTGACACCGAGTTCTGTCAACCTGTCTTCAACTATCTCGGTAACTCTCCATTCATGTTTTGACGGGTTACAGGCAAGGTATAACCGTACGAGTAACTTGTCCTGCTTAGCTTGCTGTTCAAAAGCAGCAATTCTAATGTCTTTTTCTGCTGTGACTCGTCTACTTTTCATTATCTTTTCCCCTCACATTCCTTACACAGATACCCTGTGCTTATTTTTTTCCCACAATTAACACAGAAACATTCTCTTTCGTTTCTAGCCCTACAGATAGGGCATATATATATTGTCTTGCCTTTCTTTTCAACCTTAAATAGCGTGGGAAAAAACTGTGGGTTGTGGCAGATAGCACATGACCCGGCTATTGTGGCTGCACATTTAGCACACATCGACTTGCTTATTTCCTGTATTCTTATTGTGCAAGAAGATGAAGCCAAAGGTTTCCCGCATCTAAAACATGTTGCCCCTCCGTCTATCGGGTCGGTTAACCTGTTTGGGTTTCCGATAAAATCATAGATACCCGTCGGGTGCCTCCCAGCAAGATGAATCAGATGGTTAGTAAAGCGAAACCCATTTATCTCTGAATTTTCATGGCGATACCCGTACCGTCCAAATATTTTGCGTTTAAAATCTGCATCACCGATAGACTCTAACCTAACAGAGTCGACATATGGTAACGCTACTTCCGAGAACTTTGTGAATGGTAATTTAAACGCAGTTGTCGTGGCATTTGCGTAATTATCATTCGTAGTATCTAAGTGCAGGTGCGGTAAATGTTTGTCATAGACAGATTTAAACACCCTGTCCATGTCATATTTTTTGTTTGGAAACCACCTTTGAGCCCCCATTAATCCGTTTTCAAAGACAAGGCAGTAACTTCGTTGAATCATAACCGGATGAGTAAGAGTATCTTTAGTTTTAAAACTGAACTTTCTTACCGCACCCATTGTGACGTAAACCATAAACGAACTTGGCACAACCAATGACCCCAGCACCCCTAATCCCGCAATGTTTGTCTGAGATTTTAAATCTATGCAACTGCTGAATGCTTGGTCTGTTGAAGCCATTAGGTAGTCTGTTGGATTTCTTGATACAACCATATAGACTTTCCTTCTTGACTTTTTAGCTGTGTTGATTTTATCAACATCTTCTTTGGACAGAATACCGTTGTTCATTAGAGTCTTGAGAAACTTAACCTCGTTTTTGCCGACAGTAATTTTGTTCTTCACAAAACTACCGTGTGTCAACATCGACGGGCAAACTCCATCTTTTAAAAACATTTTGTCCAACACTTTCGGTGTTGACTTATGGAGAAATATTTGAGTGAGGATAGCCCAACCCTCATCTTTTTCTATGTCTTCTGTAGGCAATATTTCAGTTTCAAATACTCTCCGTTTATCTGGAGTGTCAAGACCCAACAGTTTTTCTGTTTCGGTTACGGTTTTACCGTCTAAAACCTCTACGATGTCTTTAGAAGTCTCGTCGGAATACAAAAAATACGGCAATATGTTTTTTATTGTCTTGTTGTTATGCTTCTCGTCGGTTTTAAATAATCCATTGACTTCTTTTGTTTTCATTTCTCCAATTTTCCCTCCGTTTTTTTAGTCTGCGGACCGGCAGGGGTGTACCAGCCCGCAGATTGTGGTTCTTTGTTGTTAGTTACTCAGCCCCGATGTACTTAGCGAACTTATGAGATTTGTGGTCTCTTATGTTCAAAACAATAGAGCCGTCTTCTTTTTTCTCGAAGTTGACTTTCCATTTCTTAGTTTTCTCTGATTCGAAAGACTCAAGAACGTCAATAGCGTCTGCCAAATAGAGTTTTTTACCAAGAGTGATACCGTCGTACTCCGGTGTTTTAGATGCTACGGCTTCAGCGTCGCCGCCTATCTCTTCGATAGTTGCGTCAACAGCGTTCCGTAGAGTTTTTAAAGCATCTTTTAAACTCATAACAACACCTCCTTTCCTGATTAGTATATATACTACCCCTTATCTTTACTTACAGCTTCCTCAATTTGCAATATCAAATCTTTCAACATTTCTAATAAATCATCACAACTTATTGTGTCTAATTCAAAAGATGAACTCATGCTGATACCTGTTATTTTATTTGTTATATCCGAACGTTCCAGAATAGCCCACAACTCGTGACCGTGTATGCCTGTTGCAGACATAAAATCGCCCCCCTCTTCTTCTTTGTCTGGTATATCTACATCTATTATTGGGTCTATTGGGGCAATCGCTAGTGGTTCTTTGTATTCTTCTTTCGTCAAAGAAGCTCTGAGTTTTATCATTGTCTTCTCGTTAACCTCTTTTTCTTTGGTAACAACTGTGACCACATTGACATATTCGTTGCTGAAATATTCTATGCTTGCGTCTTTATCTACGCTAGTCACAGCTTCTAACGCCTCTGTATACGTTTCTATTCCTTTCTTAAACCTGATAAAATACCGAGCCATACTGTTTTCTCCTTTCATTCTTCAATAACAAGTTTAATGTGTTCAAGCATCTGGATTGCATTTTTCGGTCCCTCATAAAAGACGACAGATTTCATTACAACAAGCGGGTCGACTGTTGCCTCTATCGCTGTCTTGTGCAGTTTTATACTGCTATTTATCCCCCGCATTGTATAAGACTTGAAGTTGTTACATTCTCTGTCATATATAAACAGCTTGCGTTGCTGTGCAATTCCAGTCAAAATGTCACATAAAATTGTTCGCCTGTTACTGACTGAGTTATCTTTTAATTTTATATCTTTAAACTGTATTTTATTGTAATTTGAAGCTCCAAAAATAGCATCTTCCGGCATAGAAATTAATGTACATTGCTGGCATACTGTAATGGGACTTGCAAGGTGTGTAAATCTGCGTGCAGATAATACTTTGTATATAACAGTTACATCCCACATAGCATCCATCATTGTTTCTGGCCAATGAGAGCTGTCCACTAAAGAGGGATGAAGTGTATGGAGAATAGTTGTGCAAGCCAAACGAATGTCGCTTGCTTCGTTTGTTTTGAGACTTCCAACGGCATAATTATTTAAAAAATAAGAGGGTAATTGTGAACCCACCACAAAGGGCAAGACTACATGTTTATTTTTTAACTTTTCCCCTAAAATTATTGCTCTTGTCTTCATTTGTACCTCCGTTTTCATCTATACTTCCATGACTTTCCGTTAATTCTTAAAAACAATTCATCTGCAATAGATTCACTTAAAATATCAACACTAAATCGTGAGAGACAAATAGGCACTACCGGTGTTCTGGAATAGGTAATAGTTAAAATTTCAAACCCACCTGCGTTGATTTTTGGGTTGACATGGATACACCAATACTCTTTTTCATTTACCGGATAATGTCGTGATAAAAAATCAGACAACTTAGCTGTTGCATTGCCGATATCCTTGCCGACTATTAACTCGTTTAAAGAGGAGTTATCCACAAATCTTTCTTTTGTTTGACCACCCAGACCAACAACTTCATGAATAGTTGTTCCAGCAGTTCCAACCGTTCGTACAGTTTTTCCTATTATATCGACATTTAAATCCGCCAGAACGATTGCTCTGAATTTATTTTTCATCGTTTGTTACCTCAATTTCAACTTCTTTTATACCCGACAACCCGTGAAATGATTGAAATAGTTGAACGCCAGCGTCATGAAATTTCGTCAAGCAAAAAGAATACAGGTAATTAGCTCTGATATCTTTACCAGCTCGTGATATGTTTCCCGCAGAGCACTGTGCCCCGTCTATTTCGTTTTGTGCAATATGCAGATTGTTTATGTCACAATAATAAGCTTGCCCCACAACATCTTCACGGTTTATTCTTCTAACTCTTATCAGTTTTCCCACTATATTATTAGTATCTACTTTTGCTAAACACCGCCATTTTATTTCAGGTTCAGTTATCATAACACTCTCCGGTCTTTCCCATTTTGACTTACAAAAAACTTATTCAGAACAAAATTTCTACTCAACTTACCCTCATTAATAAACCCCTCTTTCCTTAACAACTCCAGAAACATCTGCCCGTCATTGTGAGTGTCGGGGAACTCATCCTCAACGCTGCAATCTCTCAGTAAGTTCTCACCTATTGTCTTGTAAAGTATCGTTCCTGTTTTCAACACTTCACCCCCTTTCTTATTTGGCTGTTCTTTCGGTTATTTCGGTTATTTCGGGTATCATTTTTTAATCCTCTTTTAATAGTTTTATCCCATATTTAAGAATTTTTAACTTCATGGCCACATCAGCCGCAGAAGCCACCGCATAAGTCGCAGAAGAAGCCGCATAAACCGCACCAGCCGCAAAAGCCGCATAAGCCGCACCATAAGCCGCATAAGCCGCAGAAGCCGCACCATAAGCCGCAGAAGCCACATCAAAAGCCGCATAAGCCGCACCATAAGCCGCAGAAGCCGCATAAGCCGCACCATAAGCCGCATAAGCCGCATCATAAGCCGCACCATAAGCCGCAGAAGCCGCATAAGCCGCATCAGAAGCCGCATGTTTGTTTTTGGCAGATGGATTTTTTATGCATTTTTTTGCGGATGCTATAGCGGTTCTTGGTCGGTTATCGTTAGGATATTTTTTCTCGTATATATCTATTACCTGTTCGGCAGCATATACAGCGTAATTAACGTACTGAGCATATGTCATTATTCTCACGATGAACCAATTCGCCCAATCATATTTCTTTTCTTTCATTAATAAATTGAGAATTTTCATTGGGTCACGTTCTTTCTTATCCCACCATTTTAACGCTTTCGCACACGGGTTTTTATCTCTAATCCATTCTTTAGTTATCATTCTCACCTCCCCCTTTCTTGGTTTAAACATGCTCTTCATCAGATATTATTTTCACACTTTTATCACCTCACATTTGCGGGTTAAAGATATACCTTTTGCTTTCAGCTGTTGATACACGGAATTATTAGAATATTTGCTTCTCTGTTTTTTCACTGCTGTTTTCTGTTTTCGTTTTGTTCTCATTGTTTCCCCTTTCATTGTTATACGCTAACCTCACTTTGTTTCAATAAATTGGCAACCTGTACGGGGCTACACTCCCTTAAGCCGATGATATAATTAGCCGTCGGCAACGCATTTTTACGCTGAGGGGCGAAACGTTCTATCTTAAACTAACAGGTTAATTCGTTTGTTTTATAGTATCGGGTTAATATGAATATCGGATGCTAACTCTTTTACATGTCCAATAGCATTAAAATAACCCGCTGCAAATGAAGTGTGGTCAACATGTTTTCCGCTTTCAGTAAACGTTTTTATGTCGGGTGATAAGTCTAACTCTTCCAGATATTTAACAATGTCAAGAAGTGTTTCATATTTTTGCTTTTTCTTGAAAAGTCTTTTGAAAAGTCTTTTGAAAATATTCATTTCCATTCTCCTTTCATCTTATTTGTAAGACTGATTCTTTGTCTTTCATCTTATTTGTAAAACTGATTCTTGTTTTTCATTAAATTAATCAAACAATCTTTACAGATATTTGCCGGTTCTCCCGCCTGATTGTGCCATACATAAATGTCAATCGACACTTGTACCGCCTCATGTTCCAGAAATATCTCTTTGTGTGTGTCGATTGTTTCGGTTTTCTTGTTACAGATTGAACATGTTTTCATTTTCTGCCTCTTTTTTTATAATCCCAAAGATTTTATGATTTTATAATCTCTTTTAAAATTGTCTTTTTCTGGTTTGGGTAGTTTCGCATGGGAAAGGTATACATTTAACGGTTTCATTCTGGCTTTGCGGACTTTGTTTTGGTCATAACTCATAACGTCCCCTTTTCTGTTTTGGTAGTTTTTTTCCATCCTCTTTTGTTTGTTGCTTTTTTGAAATCTTAATGCAGATTAAAACTTTAAAAAAACAGCTTAACCGTTAAGTTAGAATATCAGCTTAACCGTTATTCAGTATTATTCCGCCTGTGTTTTCCCCCTCATAGTTGACTTATTTATGAAACCAATCCTAGTGGTGATTTTGCTTTAACTGTCGGTTTTTTAGTGTGGGCGTCTTTCAACTTGCCTTGTTTTGCGGCTTGCTTTGCGACAATTTTTAGGTGTCTGTTAAGCACAAGCTGAGAATTGCGAATCAGGTCATGCAATTCCGACACTTGATACTGAAAACCAACCGTTTCATGTTCTATCGG
>Ga0207997_1000056_pt1 | contig 47537 bp, 67 predicted proteins | sample AntAceMetag02UKN_FD_184777 | JGI IMG/M metagenome (GOLD analysis project Ga0207997, IMG submission 184777) | Saline lake microbial communities from Ace Lake, Antarctica - Antarctic Ace Lake Metagenome 02UKN (SPAdes) (version 2) | ecosystem: Environmental > Aquatic > Non-marine Saline and... | reverse complement strand
TGTTATTACAATATCATAAGCATCTGGACCCTTATCATGTTCAACTTTTGTAGCTAACTCAGAATCAACATAACCAAGATATGCATCGTCACTTAATGTTTCTACTTCATATGTTAAGTTATGAGTTCTAATATATAAATCATTATCACTATTGTTTCCAACTGTAAGACTAAATTGATCACCTGTATTAAGATCTCCGTCTCTATTAGCTTCAGTAACATTAATAAATGAACCTTCTGTAGCATTTACTGGAAGATCAAATATTAATCCACTCTCTGAAACAATTTTGTCATATGTAACAGTAGTATCACCAGTAGCTGTGAAATTAAGATATATTCTTGCATCTGCGCCAGTAGAATTTATAGCAACAAGATTTAAGATAATATCTCCTTTAGTTTCTTCTTCTAAATCAGTAAATTGCACATCTGAAGTTCCATCTATCATAACATCATCCAATCTAACATCAATAACATCTGAATTATTTTCAATCTTATCTACTTCCCAGTAATATTGTTCAGTGTCACCTAAATCATTATCTATTCTAGTTATGATAATTCTATCTCTTAATCCTAAGTCAAGACCACCAGTTAAGTTTGTAACAGCAGGACTTGTATAATTAAATCCATCTGTAAGATTTTCTGTAATAGCAGTGATTAATTCATAATCTTCTGCACCAAAAGTTTGGTAATCTGTAGCATTACGCCACATAAGATCAATATCAAAATTACCCATACTTAAAGTTAATGTAGATGAACCATCAATACTAATTACTTCTGGATCTGATGGAAAATCAAGACCTCCAAAAGCAAGTTTGATTGTTTCAAAACCAGGCATTGTAAATGCACTTGATTCTGTTAAGAATTCTTTATCATATGCATCCCATGCAAGAGTTATACCATCAAGTTCACCTAGAGTATCGTCAATAGTTACTTCTAATCCATCAACATCTTCGTCATTGATTTCAACTTCACTTCCATTAACAAGATCAATTTTTCCTGCTCCAACAGCAAATTCAACTTTACTAATCCCTGCTTCTTTTGCATCATAAAGAACTTCTGTTACAACAAGATATGATTCATCTTCTAATTCTTCATACTCATTCTCAGGTATTTTATCTGTAGATACACCATCAACATCAAATTTAACACCCTCTGTTGCAGTAGATGAAATATAAGTCACTGTGACAACCTTTCCACCAATAGTTACACTTTCGTCTTTAGCAAGAGTGTATGTGTCAGCAGTATCCAATAAATTAATTTCACCTGCTGAAGCTGTAAGAACATAATACTCTTTACCCATTAAAGGCATTTTAGTATCGTTCATATCAGTCATAGTAATAGCAGTATCATATTCAATCTCATAACTTAAAACAAGATTTCCACTTGCATATTCAAAACCTAAAGTAGGTTCTTTATCATTATAATCAATATCTGTAAAGAGAGTTAACTCTTTTGTACCGAAAGTAATTTTTTGATCATATTCTTCGTCAATGCTTCCATCGTTGTAAGTTCCATCTTGTAAAAAGACTTCCATCTCATCATCATCTAAACTAGTGTAAACACTATTTAAAGTATCTCCAAAATTAAATGAATCAGAACTCTTAATAAGGTCGAAAGTTTCTCCCCCGCTAAAAGAAATTGTTCCTGTAGCTGGTAAATCTGCTCCTAAATCTCCTTGAATTGCATTTGCTGCAACTAAATCTAAATCAGAAACTCCTGAGCCAGTACCATAAACAATTGCTGCGTTTGCAGTACTACCAGACACGAAAGGTTCTGGATAGTTTGCAGCCATAGCAGTTCCTAAGGTTAAACCAGCCATTAATACGCTTGCTCCGATTGCTGAAATTTTTCTAATATTAAATTTCATTTGTTTTTATTTTTAACCTCCTTTCAACTCTATTAAACATGCTGTCTTATGACAACCAATATCTCAACTCCATAGTCATAGGGGAGACTATCTTATTGAAATACCTAGGTTTGTTTATTCCCTATAGATCACCCGCTAAGGCGTAGTGTCATGAATTGATTTTCTTTAAAAAGGTTGTTGCTAATTTTTACCTATTCAATGTTAATTCCTTTGAATTTAGGGTATTCATTTATAAGACTTTTGGTGTCACTAAGATATTAATACACTTTATTTTACCGTCGGAAACAAAAGGTTTATTAAGATAGGGTTACTAATATTAATATATATTAAATTAGAACATATAAGTGTAATATATATGTTCAACATATATGTTTGAAAATAACATATATACCTTATCGACGACAATGGCCAAAACAAAAACAAGGGAAATAACTCTGCAAGAAGCAAAAGGAAGCTTTCTTTTAAGGAGAAAGTCAAAAACAACTAAAGCAGACTATGATTTTTCAGGCATCTTAGCACTCAGGCAATTGTTAAGTAATGAAAAAGCACGTATGCTGTCAGTAATAAAAACCCAAAATCCTAAGTCAATTTATGACCTAGCAAAAAAGCTAAATAGGGGCTTTAAAGCAGTAAATGATGACTTAAAATTATTAGAAAAGTTTGGATTTGTAGAATTAACAGAGGAAAAGACAAAAAACAGAGTAAGGCACAAACCAACAATTATAGTAGATACTGTTACAGTTCATTTTAAAATTTAGTATTTTTTTGGTTTTTTAAATGTCATTTGTTATTTTGCTTTACTACTCTTTTCTTTTAGCATATTTTTCATAAAACTGTAAAATTTCTTTTACTTTTTTTGGATTAAGTGAATAATGAGTTTCTCCTGTTTTCATTACAGGAATAAGCCATTGATCTTTGATTAATTCTTTAAGAGCCTGTTTTGTAACTTTTTCACCTATTAAATGAGAAGGCAATCCTTTAAGAATATTTTCAGTGTGTGCACCTCCCCATTTTCTCCATTTAATTAGCTTTCTTATTATTCTGGCTTTAATTTCTAAAACACCTAATTTCATGCAATAATAATGTATTAAGCATATAAATATGTTGTGTGATAATATGGTACAATAATGTCTCATTATAGAAGCATTTAAATAGTTTGAATAATTTAAATTCTCATGGAAAACAAATCATTGTTTATAAGATTCATAGGAGATTCTCCCACTATAAGAGTATTAGATTACCTTTTAACAGAAAGAGAATTAGATTTTTCTATTACAGATATTGCAAAAAATTCAAGAATAGGAAGAGCAACATTATACAGAATTTGGGATAGATTAATTAAGAATAAAATAATAGTTCACACAAGAGATATAGGAAAAGCCAGATTGTTTAAATTAAATACAGATAATCCAAAAATAAAGAAGTTAATTGAATTAGATGACATGTTAATTATGGAAGATTTAAAGAAACATTCTAAAAATAAAGAGATAGAAGTTGTAATGAATTAGTTTTTGGTTTGAAAATTATAGAATTAAAAGAGAATGTTTTTTCTAATAAAGATATCACTTCTTAGCCCCAAAAGGAATTCAGTAATAAGCAGTAAAATCAATAATAATAGACATTCCCCTAGAACTAAATTCTTGCACAGATCCTTTGTAATTGTTAGTAATATTGCCCTTTGTAAAGGATATTAATTCTGTTTGTTCAGAATTTATACTTAATTCATAGCCTATTATAGGAGTATTTTCTCCTACTGGCCAACTTTCATCTACTATTCCCTTTAAAGTAGAGTTTAAAACATCACAGGTTTTTCTTCCATCTAAACAATCACTTTCATAATTATTACATTCAATTATTAATTTTTGTATAGAATAATAACTATCTTGATATTCTGCACAAGATGTTGTATATGATAAAAAGGATTGAATAAAACTATTTACTTCATTGGTTCCTAAAACCTCTTTTTTTGATTTATTTAAAGAAACAGATAAGAAAACCAATAAAATTACAGCCACAATTATGATTATTAAACCAAATCCAATCATTTCTTCTTGTGCATGTTTTGACTTTGGATAGATTTTTTTTATCATTTTAAGATATTGATTCATAACTTACTACAAGTTTAGCAAGTTCACATTTATTATAAGGAGAACCTTCAAAAGATTCTTTTCTGCATAAAGATACAAAGTTTGAAACACTGTAGCCTGCTAATTCACCTTCTTTTATTTGAATAATATTACAATTAGGATATGTAAAAATATTACATTCTATATTTTCTTCACTTGCAGGATATATTTTTAATATTTCTATATTTGAAACCCCCCAAAAATTTTCATAAATCGCAGAATTTTGTTTTAAAGCCATAACTTTGTCAGCATCAATACAATCAACTTTTTGAGTGCCAAAAGCACTTCCGCACGCAAACTCAGGGGAATTCGCAAGTTTACTAACTAATGACATTGCATTATCTCTTTCCAAAATTTCAGCAGTATCTTGCATACCTCCTATTTTAAACATTAATACAAATAAACCAACTAAAACAAAAAAGATAGTTATTGCTAATAACATAAATGCTGTTTGCTGTATCTTCATTTGCGCTTTATAGGATTTAGGCAAGTGAAGGTTAGAAATTTTTAATTTCTTTATTTTCATTTGTGCTTTTTTATTTACCATAGTTTACAATTACCTCTGTTTTTTTCTTCAAGTTCTTCAATAATAAAGTTCATTGTGTAAAGTTGATTAGAATCACTTAAACCAGATGCAGAATTAATCAAACTAGATAAATAAGGATTTAATACAGGGTCACAACCTTTAATTGAAAGAGCATTTGACTTACCTAGATAAATATTTGATAATTGTTCAATTCTTTGCATTAATCTTTTTAGCTGACATTCATATGTTGCCTTATCAGAAAAAATCGCAGCATACATTAAAGCATCTGTTTCAAAAAACATTTCTTCATTATTTTTCTCAACTCTTTTAACATCATAATTTACTTGAATATCACAACTTCCATATCCAAAACAAACCTTAACATCTTCTTCAGAACATTCTTTTTCTAATTTTAAATTTGGTTGTTTTAAATCAGAGATTTCATCTTCTATATCTTCAGGCGCATCAATAAAACAATAATTTGTAGAAGCCGAAGTTATATACATTAAATTTGCAACTTTAAATGGAAATTCAAAAGGTTTTGAGAAAATATAAAATGTTTTTCCTTCACTATATTTTTCAGAAAAAATATATTTGTTTTGAAAACTCGCTTCAATACCTGTTTTAGACCATTTGTTAAAATTCTTTTGCAATACTTCTATTTTTTGGTTTCCAAAATTATCATAATTATCACACCTATTATAAATTCTTGTTTCCTCTGGAAATATAACAGAACTTGTTACTGCAGATTCAAAACTGGTTTCTAAAGGATTTAATAAAATTCCAATTTCCTTACTTGTTTTTGCACTTTGAATAGTATCTTGTGTACCCCCTATTTTAGTAACAAAGTAAATAGCCAAAGCAATTATAACTATCCCAACAATAATCGCAAATAGCCAACCAAATGATATTTGCAAATAACCTTTTTTATTCATTGTATTCATTCTAATTTTCCCAGATATTTTTTTATTAAAATATTAATCATTTTCTTTATTTCATATATATTTTCTTTAGTTTCTTCTATAGAAATATCTTTCCCATAATAATTGATAGAATTTCTTATCCTCCTAAATCTATCAAATTTAATTGCCAGTAGATTCTCCTTTATTTCTTTAAGAAAGTAAATATATGCTTCATGAGAATATATTTTATAACCTTTAATTACAGAAACAGCTTCTAATACACTTCTTAAAACATCATAAAAATTAGTCATAATTTTTCTAACAGATTTTTCATTTATTTTTAAACCATTTAAAAATTCAATATCTTTTTTAGAGTTTTGAAGCAGGGCTCTTACTAAAGATTTGTCTTTAGAGGTTTTTCTTACAAGTCCTTTTTCTATAAAATCTTCAAATTTCATTTAAAACACCTCCCAAAATCCATAGAGAGTTATCCCATTAATCCAGTTATTTAATAATTCTTTATTTTTTTCTTTAATTTTTTCAATATCTTTTTTTGAGTGAATAAATATTTGGATTTTATGCCCCACTCTTTTTTCAAAGTTGGTTAATTTAATCTCTTTTTTTGAAGGACTTATAATTAATAAATCAATGTCACTTGCAGATATGTTCTCTGCTTTAGCAAAGCTTCCAAACAAAATTATGGCTTCAGGATAATTTAGTTCTTTTACAAGATAATCTATAAGTCCAGAATTATATAACAAATTTAGATTATAATTTAATTTTAACTGTCTAAATTTTTTGTTTTCAACATTGGCTTTAAATAAAAGATGGTTTAATTTTTTCTCTGACTTTAAGATATTTTTTTCTTTAAGCTCTTTTAAATATTTAGATATAGTAGTTGGTGATTTATCAAGCAATTTAGAGATTTGCCTAATATGAAACTGTTTTTCAGGCTCTTTAATAAAAAAGTTTAAAATATTGTCCATTTTTATTTACACTTGTCCAATATATTAAACACTTGTCCATTTTTAAATCTTTTTAGATTTTATTCTTGTCTAATTATGGTCACTAAATCTTCCCTAAAATCTTTAGATATAATCAATTTAACTTTACCATTTATATTTGAAATACAATAAGGATCCTCGCTTGTAGTTATCTTTGAGATATCAATATGGATTATATTTTTTCTATCAATAAGTTCTGAAGAGCGAAACATTAAATTATTAAATTCATTATTTGTAAAACACACTGCTTCTACTTTGTTTGGCAAAGAATAAGTTTCGTTTGAAAATGTCTTTCCAGCAGGACCCCACGCCCTATCAACATCTGTCTGCAAATTCTTAGCAAAACTTTCTATTTGAATTTTCTTTTGCAGATTAATAAACTTAGTAATAGCATAAACAGCAAACGCAATAAATATAATTATAAGAAAAATAGAAAAAATCATTCCAAAAGATAATTTCATTTGTCCTCTTTTATCAGGCTTGACCCCTATCTTAAAGGAGGAGTCATAAGAGGAACCTTGGTTCCTTTTATTCATATATCCAATAAAATATTAGAACTTATAAAGTTTTATTATGAATAAGTTAATTTACTGTTAATTTTATGAATTTAAAATAGAAACATTTAAATATCATCATGTATCATTAAATATCATGGAAATAAAAACAAAAGCAAGGAAATGGGGAAATTCAGTTGCAGTAATTTTACCAAAAATAGTTGTAGAGGCCAACAACATTAAAGAAAACCAAGAGATTACAATAGAAATAATAGAAAAGCCTTTTGCAGGAAAGTTTTTTGGAATTCTTCCCCGTAAATCTAAGAAAAGTGCACAAATGATAAAAGATGAAATGAGAAAAGGATGGTAAGGTATTTTTTTGATAGTTATGCTGTGATTGAACTTCTTGATGGGAATTCAAAGTATGCTAAATATTCTCAAGAACCAGTTATAATAACTATCTTTAATTTAGTAGAAATTTATTGGTTTGCAATTCGCGAATATGGGGAAAAAACAGCAGACGAAATTTATTCCCAGTTCAAAACATCTGTTGTTGAAATAAATGATGAAATATTAAAAGAAGCTATAAAGTTTAGGGTAAAAAATAAAAAAGGGAATTTATCATATGCAGATTGTATTGGTTATATATATGCCTTAAAAAATGATTTAATCTTTCTCACAGGGGACAAGGAGTTTGAAGATATTAATCATGTTGAATTTGTCAAAAAATAATTTTTATGTGTAAAACTATAATCTAATACTAAATACTCTTTGTATTATCCTCTTCTGGAAAATATGTTTTGAAAAAGCAATTATCACACATTCCATCATGGCAATATTCATTATGACCTTTTATTTCCTTACCACATTTTTTACAATTAAACTTTTCTTCTTCCATACTCAAATAAGATATTATTTATATTTAAAGAATCTTACTCATAAAATTAATAAGAAAATATTTCTTGAATAAATATTCTCTTAACTATAAATATCAAAAGGTCTGACAATTAAACTACACTCATTTTGAGGAGGATATATTCCTCCTTCCCTAATTTCTCCACATTTAATATAAAAGTTAGTATTACTTTCCCAATCCACATAATGTTCAAAATCATTATCCATACTTATCATTAAAGTTCCTTCTTCAAAATTATAATCACACCCAACATTACTTGAAGTTCCATATCTACATTCTGCTTCTTCATCTGTTATTAATTTCAGATAATCACCTTCACGATAAACTCTTGTAATTTCTGGAGCTGCTTTATCTATTTCAACACTAAAGTTTATTGTTGTGGTATCTGTGTTTCCTCCCAAATCAATGCATTTTATGTAAAAGTCATAACTTCCTTGCGAAACCCACAAATCTTGAGAATGTTTAAAGGAATTTGTATCATAGAACTGAACATAACTTCCTCCCTCCCCTGTTTCACTATAATAACAAGTAGATACTCCATCATCCCATCCTGCTGATGTTTTTGCTTCTATCTCAACTTTAACAGAAGTTGTAGGCCCTTTAACCAATGTATTATTTGGAGTAACCCAGTTAAGTATCAAAGGTTCTGTTCCAATCAAAGTATATTTATATGATTCTGTGTTTGTGTTTCTCAACTCTGTTGAAGAAGGCTGGTCTTTACATCTAACATAGAATTTATTTTCAACATTATTTTGTAATCCTGTTAAAGTTGTTGTACAAGGATATAACATATATGCATTCATTTCAGTAACACTAGTTGCACAAGACATTGAGCCTTCCATGTTTTCATAATCTTTATCTAAATGACTCCATCTACATTCTGCAGGTTCATTAATATAGAAAGTTGCTTCTACTGATTCTTGGTCATTTGCAATTGGCGCTCCATTAAGAGGAGAAACAGATTCAATGTTTGGGGTTGTATAGTCTGGTCCTTCATCCACACAGAATTTAAAAACAAAGTTTGCAGGATTTGAATGTCCATGATAATCTTCACATCTTACATATAAATCAAAGTTTCCTCCATTGTCTAAAGTTAAATTATCTGCTTCCATAGCACTTACACCTGGCAAACTAAATTCAATTGAATGGTTGTAATAACCTAATCCTCCGCTTAAGTCAAAATCCATATCAGAAAAATTATCTTTTCTTTCAACACTTGCTCTACAATAAGCAGCTTCATTTAAAGTTACTCCAAAAGATAATTTTGTAAAAGCAGGAACACACTTATCGTCTGATTGTGTATATTGAACATAAACTCCTTTGTCCGGAGGAGAAACAGCATTTGCAAGAGTATATCTATAATTGCTACTTAATAAAGCACCATCCCAAGCAGTTATTGTTGGGTATTTGCCATTGTCTTTACTAGAAACACACATTTGATCTACATGGCCTTGATTTATTATTTCACATGCTGCACCTAAGCTCTTGCATCTATATTCTGTGCAAGGAAAAATATCTTTATTACATTCATCACAATAAGCTCCACCTTTAATAGGTTGCCACACATTACACTCATATGTTACAACCTGCACAGCTTCAGTTTTCCAAGTTAACAATGTTATGAGTATTACCCCTCCGGCAAGAATCCACCCAAGACCAGGAATAGCACCTAATGTAGCTAAGACTGCTCCAAGGCCTGTTGAAGCCGCTCCCCCTCCTGCTGCTGCTGCGCCTGCTGTCACAAAAGTTCCAGTTGCTACAGTTCCTGCCGCCGTTGCTGCCGTTACCTCTGCTGCCGTCACTGTCGCTGACGCTAATAAGCTTCCTATTCCATAACCTGCCGCAGCCCATGGCGCAGAACTACTTATTGCTTTACCCCACTCTTCACCACCTGGTATTTTACCAACAAGGTGTCCTACAAGTTTAAGACCTCCATAGATAATTGCTGCACCTGCAGCAGCTTTAAGAATTGCTGAATTTCCAATTGCGCCAGTAATAGATCCGATAATTCCAGAAAGAATTCCATCTCCACCTTTATCTTCAGGATCTTCTGGTAACTTGGAAGTTTCTACTCCCCCCCCACTTCCTAAAGGGATATTAGAATCAAGTATACTAGAATCAAATCCTCCTGTAAATACACCAGGTTCATTTTTAACAGTATCAGGAGTACTGCTTTTTGAGGTACTCGAGCCGGCAGAATTTACTAAATAATTTAGAAGGGCATTTTTTCCATAATTAATTGCTTGACTTCCAAAACCAGACCCCCCACTATCTCCAGAACCTCCGTCCACACAAAGTTGTCCAGAACAATAATAACCAGTTCCTCTATCTCTACAATCATAATAATTATCCCATCCTGTTGATGTACATCTAAATTTAAAATAAGTATCATCACATCTAGTTGCCCCTAAATTGCCATCAGGGTTGGTACAAGCAAATGTAGTGCCACTAATACTGCTAGTTCCCCCCCCTTCAGCACTAACAACTTCAACACTACTGCCAATAGCATATGAGATTGCAACAATTCCTACGACTAATAATGTTATTTGTAATAATGCCTCTGCTTTTGGTTTTCTTATTCTTTTCATAATCATCATGATTCTATATCTCCATACTCTACATAATCAGAAAATATTCCTTTTTCCCCACTACCCATATAATTTATACTTTTCCCACAATCTCCTAAAGAAGGACATACTTTTGGCATAGCTACTTTAAATTTATCATAGTCAGGTGCTCCAGGAAGAACATGGCAGTTTTCTGATTTTGCTTTTTCACATTTTTTAAAAGGAGTGTCATCACTGTCTTCTATCCTTTCTTCTAATCCTTCTGCTGTATAACGTAATCCATATTTATAGTGCAATACCCATCCTGCATTTGCAATTCCACATTGTAATACTCCAATTTCTTCCCAAAACAAAGCAGCAGGAGGATATTTTGGAACACATGAAGCTCTTATTTCAGCTCCATTTAAATTTTCAAGTTTTTTCTCTGTATTATATTCATCATCATTTTTTAAAACACTATAACCTTCAATCCACACACAATCTCTGCTTTCTGCGTCTAAACAATCTTCTTGTGTTTCTTGATCAATACATTGTTGCCATCTATTTAGAACACATGAAGCATATTTGAAATCACCAATAATATTTGTTTCATTACAAATTGTTGCTCTACCAGGATCACATGCTTCAGGAATAATTTCTCCTTCCCAACATTTAACTTTATAATGTTCTGCTCCAGGAAGATAATTTTCTAATGGGTCTCTAACAATTTTATTAGTAGTATAAGAACACCAAACTTCTCCATGTTGTGGATCTCTTCCATATTTTGCTCTAAAATCGCGGTCCTCACAATCTAAATCAATACAAGTATAATCTCCATATCTTGGTGCAGGAGCATTTGTTGTTCTATACGCTTTACAAGTACTTCCAAAATAATATTCACAATTTCCACATTCTCTTGATTCTGCACTTCCAAAACCATCACTACATGTTGGTTCTTGAATATATGTCCAATAATCATCATCTTCACTCATTCTTGAATAATCATATACATTTGCTAAATTTCCACAAGTATCTAAAAAGTAAACTTCATCTTCACTTTCAACACAAGTTGTTCCTCCTCTTGGCCCACAATTAGTAGCTAATTCATCTGCAGAACATAAATAACCTTCGTGAAATTCTATTATCACATCTGTGGAACTTTCTTCTAATGCTTGACATTCTCTTTTTGTTAAAAGATTACAAGTTCTTTCATAATCTTTTTCAGTAACACATGCTCCTTTTGCATCAGAAGTAGCACTTGCAATACATACAAATTCATTTACAATATCATTTCTAAAAATAGTTTCTAACCCATATAGAGAAGATAAACTTTTACATCTATTTTGAGTTACAAAAGCAGCCTGATCTCCTAATAAGCAACATCCAAGCTGACATTGAGGTAATTCATTAGCATCTTTATCATACCAATTTCCATCTTCTTTTTCACAAGTTATCTGTGGAGTGTTTTCAAGACACAATCCCTCATCTACATTTACACATGTTCCTAATTTACAATATGAAGTTGATTCACATGAAGTAGGAGCTTTTTGATATGTTTCATTTGTATTTGGATTTTTTATAGCAGTTGAACATTTAGAAACATCTACTTCTTGTTGACAATATGCCCCATAAGTGGTTTTTTCACAACAATATGAATTTTGAGCATGAACAAAACCTATTAATAAAATTAAGAAGAAAATCAAAATAAATGTTAATATTCTTTTATTCATTTTAATAACCTATTGGCCATGCAACACTTCGCGATGCAAATTGAAATTTATTTTCAGTGTCTTTATCTGTTAATATGTAAAGAGTTGAACCCTCTTCTTGATTTAATTTCTCAACTTTTAATCCATGGTAATAACTCATATAAGTGCTTGGATCAACATCTCCATATGAAGCTTCCCAATCAATTATGCTATTTGCAATACTCACCAATTTATACAAATTATTATCAAGAACTATTCTAAAAGATTCATAAATTTCTGTATCTCCTTTTGTTAAAGTTAATTTATGAGTTAATGTTGTTACAATGTTTTCAGGAAGCAATTCAGTTACCATATCTCCTACTTCTATATCTACATCATATCCTTGGTCTTCATAACTTTCTTTTAAATCTTCAAAACAAGTATTAACCACAGGAGAAATTTCTCGTTCAATTTCAGATTCAATATGCGACTTTAACATAGGTTGCTGAACAACACATGTCCGATAATTCTCATTTGTATAACATAAATATTCTAATTTTTCATCTTGATATAATAAATAATGTTCAGGAGCTACACTTCCCCCTTGCAAAGAAAGAATTTCAACTGTGTCTTCTATTTCATCTTCAAGGCAAGTTTGCATAAATGCAGCAGGATTTTTACTCTCTGGTTTTATTAAAGATTGTATCTGCGGGTAAAAAGCATATATTAAAACACCAATTGCAATAATAGCTATACCAATTATAATAAAAATAGTCACTTGCCCTCTTTTTCCCATGTTTCATATAAGATATTTTTATTTATAAATATTTCATTAATTTTTATATAGGGTTATTTTCTAAACCAAATTAATATGTTCTTAACTTTGATTTAATTCTTTAGTGACAACAACAGAAACCTTTATATATAATATTTGGGAAGGGGGTTTATGAGGAATAAAATAAATAGGAGAGATTTTGTTAAAGTATTAGGTGCAGGGATTTTAGGTTTAGGACTTCCAGATTATGCTTTTGCCCAAGAAAAACCCAAAACAAACATTAAAACAAAAGAGTTTGTAGAAAATGCAAGAAAACATCTCGGAACATCATATTATTGGGGAGGGAGATTAACAGAAAAACATCCTGGATTAGATTGTTTGGGATTATTATTTGTAGCACACTCTGAAACTTTTGGATCAAACTGGTATGATTTTAGTGTTAATCCCAGTGAGATAGTTGAAAAAAATCAATTAGGGAAACCAGTTAAAGGATTAGATGGAGTATTATCTAAAGATTTAGAATTTTTTAAATTAAAAGAAGGAGATATAATTTATTTACTTTCAAAATCAAAAATAAATGACGACCCTTTAGTAAATATCCAAGGAAAAAATTATTGGCCATGGCACACTGGAATGTATTCTAATAAAGAAAAAAATTTATTTTTAGAAGCAAGTCCTTTTCTTAGAAAAGTTACTGAAAGTAATTTCAAAAAACTTTTAGAAGATTATCCTAGATTAAACCAAGCTGTTTTTGTTACAAGAATAGATTATTAATCTTTAGGAGGGGTAACTACAAAAAGATAATCATTTTCTGGAATTAAATTTCCTTCTTTAACAGCCCCTTGAAAAAATTCTGGTTTTCCCTCAAGAGCTAATTGTTCATTAAATTCTCTAGCTTTTAAGGGAATTAAATTAGGATAATATCCTGGAACAGCATTTAGAAAATTATCTTCCCCTTTACCCCTAATTAAAGTATGCCCAACAAGAAGATTAATCTTTTCACTTTTTTCATTAATGTGCTTTATATAATCTACTCCTTCGGTTCCGTAAGGGGTTTTTTCAATAGCATGCATTAAAAAGACTATTGAACCTGCAGGAATATTTTTTACAGCTTCTGTTGTTTTTCTTTCTCCAATAACAGAGGTTGGTTCTATAATTTGGTTGTTCCATCCTTTTTTATCAAGACTTTCAACTAATTTAAGATTCGGAGGAAAATCCTTTAAAGAACTTCCAGGATAAACTGCTTTTATTAAACCTGTAATTGGAAATCCTATACAATCATACCCTTTAACATTTGTTGGGATTTTTTCTTGGACATATTTTCCATTTTTTAAAGTATAACAAACATTTCCTCTTCCCCCCCAACGAAAAGCAGAATCCCCTAATTCTCCTTCTGCAAAATTATAAAGTTTTTCACCTTCAAGACTATCAAAACTCTTGCTTAATATCGTGTTTGGAGAAGTGTCAAAAGTTAAAATATTTCCTGCTTCAAAATCAGTTATTATGTATCTGCTATTGCCATCAACAGAAAGAATCTTCCCTGGAAGAACATCTGAAATAATGTCTAAAGAAGTTGCTTCCAAATTTTTAGTATTTAAGTTTCCAAAGTCAGCATTAAATTCATTACCTAAAAACTCGAATATGTGCCTTCCATTTTCTATTGTAGTAAAACCATTTCCAGATTCATGTATAATTCTTGGAGGTAAGCCTTCAAGAATATCAGAATTCTTGAAAATCTCAGCAGAATCTCCTCCCCCCAGATTCATAGAAAGAATTTTTTCTTTGTTTCCATCTAAATTTTCACTATTCAGATCAACAAAACCATTACCTTCTAAAAATCTTATATAAACATTTTTACCACTTTCATAACTTTGGATTTTTAAACTATCTTCAGTTTTTTTAATCCAAGCCTCTTTATAATTAGATAAATCAAAAGAAGGATTTGTAACAATTAAAACTCCTTCCCCCCAAGTTGGATTAATCTCTATGCCGTTATAGATAGCGCTTCCACTTTCTAAAAAATAACCAGAATTACTAAAGTAACATTTATTATTTCCTTCATTTTTTCCCCCTAAAAGAAATTCTCCAAAAAAATCTATGTCATTTCCAATAATTGTAGAACCCGAGGAAAGATTATTAATTTTTGTTCTGCTTGCTAGCTCATATACATCTTCACCATATTCAAGATAACCATCTTCAGGAACCTCAAATTCATTTCCATTTATTATCTGTTTTGCTTTTGCTTCATTATACAAACTAGCCGCAATAACATTTCCAGACATGTCCATTTTAACTGTGCTCCTAGAATAACTTTCTGTAGAGACGAGATTCTCAACACTATTTTCTCCAAATTCAAAATCTCCTTCATTAAGAAATAAAGTAATAAATTCTTCATCCTCAGAAATAAAATAATCTAAATTTCCCTCATTTTTCAATATATCAAGTTGTTGAATAAGAGTTAACTCAGGGTCTTCTTGAGGGGGGTCACCTGAAGAAACAAAAAAACTAATTTGAAATATAATTAAGAGGATAAAAAAGACCAAGATTGTTTTTCTTTTTAACATTTTAATATTTAATAGCAAATCTAAATTTATAATTTTCAGGTTCAAACTCCTCCTTTATAATTTCTAAATTTGAAAGAGTATCTACCATCTCATATACAATAGTTTCTTCATTGCTTTGCATATTAATTTGCAAGGAATTTTCTTTTTGAAATTCCAACAAACAACTCAAACACAATTCTCCAGAGTTTTCAAAATAACTATCAAGAATAAATTCACTAGCATTATACAAAACACTTAATCTGACTGGAATTTCAACTTCAAAATCTTCAATTCTTGAGACACTTTCACCTTTTTGTATTGTTATGGGATAATTAACTTTTATAAAAACAAATTCATCTTTTATAGAAGTTGTAGCTCTAATTTTACCTTGGTCTATTTCAAAACTTCCAAAATCTTCAAAATCCTCTGTACAAAGAATTAAAGAAGATTCAACAAAAAGAGATATTTCATCTTCAATTTCATTTATAGAGGGAAAAAGATAATCTCCTAGATAAATGTAATAGGGAACCCCATAAACAGTAGATTTTTCAGGAGGAATAAAATAACCTCCATGTAAGCCAATAAAATAAAGAGATTGTTTTGAAGTTGTTTCTAAACATTCTTGAACAAAATTATAAACTTGTGCACTTTCAATATAAATAGGCTTTTCAGTATCTTTTGATTCCCGAAAAACAAAATACAAAGACACAGCAACAATTAATATTATTGCAATTATAATAAAAATAGTAACTTGTCCTCTTTTGTTTAACATACTTTTCTTAAGACATTTACCCTTTAAAATTTTATCAATCTCCAGTTTCTACACGAGGAGCAAGAATAAATGAGAGTTCTAAATAATCTGTTTTAAATTGCACTTTTAATGGGTGGTCTTCTGCAAAACTTAAAAGTGTTTTTTCAATGAGTTTAGCTCCTTTAAGAAACTTCTGCAAATATTCTAAACTATATTTTGCCTTGCAATTTTCAGCTTCTATTTTTGCTTCGTCTCCAGAAAACTCAGACCTTGCAGAATTCAAACCTTTTGCTTCAACTATAAATTTTCCAGAATCAATTATAAATGAACATGCATCTGATACAACAACACAATCTTCAATAGAAGCAACTAAATCAACAGAATCCATTTCAACTTTAGAAGTAAATTCCATTCTTTCTGTTTTTGCATTAAAATCAATATCTTCAGATTCAACTTCTAATAAATTTAAAGTAAAATTTCTTCTAATTCTATCCTGAATATTAATTTCTAACAAGTTTTCTTTTTTTTCTAAAATCAAAGAACTTCCGCTTCCACATCTTTTTAAGATTCTTTTTAAATCATCTAAATTAACACCTAAACTTTCCTCTCCTGTTTCTAATTGTGAAAAATTCATTCTTGGAAGTTTAAATCCAACCATTGCAACATTTGCAGGGTCCATTGCAGTTATGCTCATTCCATTCTCATTTACTTTTATTACGGCTTCTGTAACTAATTCAGAGATAAGTTCAACTGCTTTAGCAAATAAAATAGGATTTTCTAATTTCACCAACATGTTTATATGAAATTCTTGTGTTTTTTAAGGATTGTTATATTCAAGATAAGGTAATTATATAAATTATAAGGACATATTTTTTCTATGGAGCAAAGCATTAGAGAAAAAAGAATTAGAAAAATCACTAATTTATATTATTCTAAACCAGAGGTTCAAAAAGCTATCTTTGAATTCTGTAAAAATAGAGAAACAATTCCAAGATATTTTGAAGGTTTTGGAAAAAGACCTGATTCTTTTGAATATAAAGGGGACATATTTGAATTAGTAAAAAAAGGAGCAACTTCTTTTCATTGTTCAGAAGAAATATGGCAAGACCCAATAAAAATATCTACAGATTTTAATGAAGACCAATTAAATGAATTAAGAACAGGTTGGGATTTATTATTAGATATTGATAGCAAATATTTAGATTATAGTAAGATTATGGCAGAATTAATTATTAAAATATTTAAGTTTCATGGAATTAAAAACATTGGAATTAAATTTAGTGGTTCAAAAGGTTTTCATATAATTATCCCTTGGAAGGCCTTTCCAAAAGAAATAAATAATGTTCAAACAAAAGACAAATTTCCAGAATGGCCAAGAATAATTGTTAGGTATCTTATGGATAAAACAAAAGTAGAATTAACAAAAAAAATTAATAAATTAAATTATGAATCAGATTATGGAGCTATTAGTAAGTATATAAAAAGAGATAAAGGCTCTAGAAATATTTTTGATACAATCCCTAATATCAGTTTAAGTGGGCCGGCCTCTTTAAAAATTAGATATGATCTAGAAAAAATTGAGAAAGATGATAAATCATATAGTAAAAAAGTTATACCTGATTTAGTTTTGGTTGCTCCTAGACATTTATTCAGAACACCTTATTCTTTGCACGAAAAAACAGCTTTATCAAGTGTAGTGTTAAATCCAGAAAAAATTAAGGATTTTGACATGAAAGATGCAGACCCTATGAAAGTTAAGATAAAGAATTTTATGCCAGATTCAGAAGAAGGAGAAGCAAAAGAATTATTAGTTCAAGCTTTAGATTGGTATAAGGATAATAATCCAGATGAAGAAGAAAAAAGAACAAATAAAGATTTTAAAACAATTAAAATTTCAAATTTATCAGAAAAGAATCTTCCTCCTTGCATTAAAAAAATCCTAGGGGGTTTGTCAGATGGAAGGCAAAGATCTATATTTATTTTAATAAATTTATTTAGGTCAGTTGGAATGGATAGAGATGAACTTGAGAAAAGACTTTATCAATGGAATGAGAAAAATACCCCTCCTTTAAAGCAAGGAATAATAAAAAATCAATTAAAAGTAGCATATAAAGGAAAACCTTTAATGCCTCCAAATTGTAGAGAATATTATCAAGGGATAGGGGTTTGCAATCCAGACAATTTTTGTAGATTAATTAAAAACCCTGTAAATTATGTTGCGAGAAAGAGTTTTAATTCGTCAAAAAAAGAATTCAAATCAAAGAAGAAACTAAAAAGTAAAAATATTTATAAACAAGTTTAGTCTCTTTCATATATGAAAAAGAGATGGCCTTTACCTATTATCTTAATATTATTCTTAATATTAATTTTGCCGTTTACATTTGCAGCTCAAGAAGATATTGATAATGCTTATGCTTGCCTTGAAGATAAAATAGATGAAATAACCTGTAATAGTCTTTCTGTAACTGAAAAAATATTCACATCACTTGCAGTTAATAGGTGTAGTAGTGAACTTAGAGCAGAAGCAGATTCTGAAGATTGTTGGCCAGAAACAAGTTGCAATCTTAAAACAACTGCTCAGGCAGTTTTAGCCCTAGAAACTTCAGCTGCAAAAGATTGGCTGATTAATCAAAATGGAACTCCTTCGGAAATAACTTGGTATTTGCAGATAGAACCAAGCTTAGCATCTACATGCACTATTAATTATAATTCAATGAACCATGATATTGAAATAGGAGAAGATAAAAAAATAGATTCTGCAGCAGGAAGTTGCTTGTCTTTAAGTTCTTTAGGATATTGGTTAGAAATAAATTCTAATTGTTACAAAGAAGAATTTGAAATTTCATGTGATGAAAGTTTCATAACAAATTTATTATTTAAAAGCAGCAATTCATCCACAATTCATGTTTCAGAAAAAACCTCTTCTGCTACTGGAGCAGGAATAACAACAGAAAAAGTAAATTCATTTTGTTTTATAAATTCAGGAGCTTGCGATTATGAGGGAAGTTTATGGGCTGCATTAGCTTTAGATTCTATGGGCGAAGATGTTGCACCTTACATGCCTTATTTAATTACAATGGCAGACGCAAATGACGAATATTTTCCAGAAGTTTTTTTATATGCTTTAACAGGGTACGAAGATTTTAGTTATGATATAATTTCTCAACAATCTAGTAACGGATATTGGTATATTTCAGGAGATAAATATTATGATACTGCTTTAGCACTTTATCCTTTTACATACGAAGAATTTGATGAAAAAGCAAAAACCAAAGAATGGTTATTCCAAGAACAAGAAGACAGCGGTTGTTGGAATTCAGGAAACATTTTAGATACTGCATTTATTTTACATTCTATATTCCCAAAGACTACTGGTGGAGGAAGCACAACATCTTCTTGTTCTGATTTAGGATATTATTGCATGTCTTCAGCAGATTGTAATGATTCAGGAGGAACTAAATTAGATTATAGTTGTTCAAGTTATTATGTTTGCTGTGATACTGAAAAAATAGAACAAACATGCGAAGAAGCAGGAGGAAAAATTTGTACAGGAGGAGAAGAATGCTCAGGAACCACATTAGAATACTCTGATACAAATTATTGTTGCTTTGATGAATGTGAAGAACCAGAAGAGATAGATTATGATTGTGAATTATATGAGGGTATTTGTGAACCTTATGAATGTGGAGAAGGATATATTCAAAGTGAGGAATATGAATGTGATTCTTATGATATTTGTTGTATGCCAGAAGATAAACCAGGGCCAAATGCTTTTTTTTGGATATTGATAATTTTAATTATTTTAGTAGTTCTTGGAATTGTGTTTAAAAATAAATTAAAAGAGTTTTGGTTTAGAATTAAATCTAATTTTAGAAAATCACCTCCAAGAAAAGGACCAAGACCAGAATTTCCTCATATTTCTTCAGTAGCTCCAAGAAGAAGAATAATGTCAAGAAGAGTTATGCCTACTGTTCACAGACCATCTCACAGACCTGCTCCAAAAAGCCCTCCAAAATCCCATGGCGAACTTGATGAGGTTTTAAAGAAGTTAAAAGAAATGGGAAAATGAAAAAAACAATTTTAATTTTACTGGCTTTTTTAATATTAATATTACCTTTGATATCAGCAGTTGAAATTGATATGAAAACAGAGTTTAATCAAGGTGAGACATTAATGGTAGAAATCTCAGGAAATTTTTTAGAATATCTTGAAAAAGAAAATATCTTTTTTTATAGAGAACATGTAAAAATACCTTTAGACTATGACATAGCAAAAATAGACAATAAATATTATGTTTATGCTCAATTAGGAGATAAAGAGCCAAACAACTATTCTTTAAGAATTGAAAATACAAGATATATGCAAGGAGTAAATATCGTTGAAGAAGACATTATAAAGAATTTTGTAATTACAGATAATTTAGTTGATTTTAAAATAAATCCTGGATTTATAATAGCAGATGAGGCTTTTGTAATAGAAGTTCAAAATTTAAGGGATTTTAAAATAGAAATAGATATTAGTGAAAATGAGACAACAACAGGAAAAAGTTTTTTTGAATCTTTGTTTAGTTTAGAAACATTTGAACCAGATATTGAATTATTTTCTGGAGAAATAAAAAATTTAGAATTTGATTTAGGAAATGAAACTTCTTTTAGTTTTATAGAATTAAAAACAGAAAATGTAACTTATAAAATACCTGTTTATATTTTTGTGATTAAGACAATAGAAACAGAAGAGCAAAATAAATCAGAAGAAGAAACAACAACAGAAGAAGATGAAGAAATAACTCCTGATTCTGAAGAAGAGGAAGATGAAATAGAAATAGTTTCAACAAAAACTTGTGCAGAAGAAAACGGAACAATATGTGGAGACAATGAAAAATGTAATGGAACTATAATTCAAGCAAGAGATGCAACATGTTGTTTAGATACTTGTGAAGAAATTAAGAAAAGCAATACAGGAAAGATTCTTGGTTGGTCAATGGTAGTAATTATTTTATTGGTTGTAATCTGGTTTTTTAAAGCAAAATATAAAGGCACAAAAAAAGAAATTGATTTATTGAAGATATCTAAGGGGAAAAAGTAATTATTTTAATTTTTTTTCAACTAATTTTGGAACACAATCTGAAAATTTTTCAATTATTTGGAATTTATTAAATAAATCATTAATTGTTTTTTCATCTTCACTTTCTATTTCTATGCTTCGCCCCAAATACTCTAAATCCTCAATAAAGAGATCTGAATCTTTAAACCTATATTGTGAACCTGTTCTATGAAACTTAAAATATAATTTATAATCTTTTATTTTGTTTTCAGCATCATTTAAATTATCAAATTCTTCTTTTAATATCTTTTTTGATTTCTTTTTTCCGTTTCCCCATGAAGTAACTTTATGAACTAATACAAATTTTTTATGTTTCCATGCAGATTTATCATATTCTCTAATTCTAACAAATTCTTTATTTAAATCGATTTTATCAGAATTTATTAATTTGTAAATATGGTCTGTAAATTCATAATCTCCTTTAAATTCAGCACCTAATTTTTCTAATTCTTTTTTTATTAATTTAATATCAAAAATAAGTCCTCTAGCTTCTGCAACCATTTTATTTTTCCTTTTCAGGCTCTTTCTCATCTTTCTCTTTATGCAAATCACTGTGTGGATTTGTATTCGCTTTAGCGATTTCCCCCTTGTTTTCAGGCATAAGTTTTCCTAATTTTTCTTGCATTTGAGCATTTTGAAATCTTAAAACTCTTGCAACTTCATCATATCCATGTAGCCTTCTTGTTAATTCGCTTAAAATCTCTCCCCATCCATTGTTTGTTAATGCAATTAATTCAGGAGAGATTACTTCAATATGAGCAGGCATATATTTGAACATTAAGAGAGCAAGATACAAGACTTCTTCAACTTCAACTTCAACTTCTGCAAAAGTCGTGAAAAAATCTTTTTGATCTTTCATTAAAACAGGTTCTTTAATTTCCTTAGATTTTACCTCAACTCCTTTTTCTTCATCAATTTGTTTGATAATATCTTCCAAAGTTTTTATTAAATTTTCTGCTGGCCTTCCAATTATCTCAAAAATTAACATTGCTTGAATTCCTTTTGTTTCGTTATCTTTGTTATATGATTTCATTTTTTTGTTTTCTTTTATTTTTTAATATTAATAAGACGCCCATTAAAATGCAAAAAGCAATAAAACCATATTTTGCATAATCTGTCTTGTCTAAACTTTCAATATTGTCCTCGCTTTTTATATCTTTTGGAGTATTTAATTTTATAATTTCAGGAGTTAGAGGGGTTTGGGTTTGTTCTCTTTCTTCCTCCTCACTTTCACCAAGCAATTCTTCTTCTTCAATAACTTCATCAGTTTTATTTTCAGGCTCTCCTTCCTCTTCAGGTTCTTCTTCCTCTTCAGTTTCACAATTATTCTTTTCTCCTTTTGTAGCTACTAAAAATTCCCAAGAGTCACATAATTGCCATGTTTTAGTGCTTGAAGAACCTTCTTCTAAAGTTTCTGTTTCATCAATTTCATTTCCTTCGTTATCATAGAGAATTACAAAATCTCCATCATTATTCAGTTTGCTACCCCATTCAATAATGTAAAAACCTTTTTCTGGGATAACTGTCCCATTTGTGATTGATAGTATCTTTTTTGGACCAGATAAACCACATACTCCTTCCCATACTTCCCATTCAGAAATATCAATATCTTCATTTTCATTATTATATAATTCAATCCATTCCTTTCCATCTCTGCCATCTTCAGGATTCATTTCAATTTCGTTGATTTTTATTGCAGAAATACTAGAAAAGATTAAAACTATAAAACAAATTAATATTAATTTTTTCATTTTTTATTATACAGATTTTTCTTAAATTCTTTATATGTTTTTTTATTTTTCTGACATCTTGCAATATAATTTCTTTCATTTTTTATGTCTTCTGAAGTTGCATCTTTATTAAAAATATAATGAACTTGCCAGTTTTGATAGTCTTTTACTGGCAAACCATCTTGCTCTTTTTTCCATGTAGGATCAATCATGTGCCATGTTCCTGCTTTTTTATTAAAGACATATACTCTAGCATGCAAGTATCTATAATTCGGAATCCATCCATTTGCAATGTATGATATTTCATTGTTTTTCTTTAAAATATTTTGGTATTTTACTGCTTTATTTTTGCAATCATAAATCCAGAGTATAGATTTTTCTTCTTCAATAGCTCTTAATTCTTTTTCAAAAGGAATATAGATTTCAGGTTTATCTTTAGTATAACTTTCTTCTATATTGTTTAATGTTTTTATAAGAGAAGTAGGGGAATTAAATTTTGGATTATAAGAAGTAAATGTGAAAATTGTGATAGCAGATAATAATAACCTAATAAGTCCTTTTTTCATAAAATATTAAATATATTAATAATTTTAAAGATTATTGTGATTTAATATATTTCTTCTTGAAATCAACATATTCCACATTAATTTTTCTTCCTTCCTTAACTGCTTTTGCAATTAATATTTTTGAAAAGACTTTATTTTCTAATAGCCATTCACACATACCTTTTTCTGCTTTATCTAGATAACCTCTTTTTTTAACTTCTACCCCAACTACTTCAAAAACCCCATTAATATTTTTTATACAAATAAAATCAGGAAATCCTGTTCCAATTACCATTACTTTCTTAAAAGGATTATATTTTCTTTTTGCAGGAACCACTTTTCCAATATTTCCATCTCTTTCATAATCAACAGTATTTGTCCATTTGTCAATAATCCACCCCATCTCTTCAAGACCTGCACGAACTTTTAGTTCAAATCTAGCTCCAGCCGCACGATTTTTCTTTCCTTGTTTAGAATATTCTTTTTTATCCATGAATTAGAAAATTCTTGAGAGTTTTTATATTTTCTGAAAGTCTGTTAGTTTCAATTTCCAATATTTTCCTTAGCGTTGGTAAGCCTAAAATTTTGGTTTTGATATCTTCGTTTAACACCCCAATGCAAAATTAAAATTGTGCATGGTATTTCTGATTAAACGAAATTGTTGAAATAACAATTAGACTCCACAATCTTCTTTGCAACAAAGATTTTAAACTCCTTTTTATTTATTTTTATATGGGAAAGAAAATTGTAGAAAGAAACGGTAAAGAATATGTTGTTAAAACAGATTCTATATTTGGAATTGAGTATGAAACAACTAAAGAGGAATTGTATGAAAAAACTTTGTCACCAGAAAAGGAAACACGTTCTGGAGAAAAGGTTGAAGTTAATGATAAAAGTTTTTTTAGTTCTCCAAATGTTAGGGGACCAGGTAGTGTAGGAGGTCAAAAAGGAACATTTGAAACTAGATCAGGAGATAAAGGTTCTCAATTTTATCCAGATGAATCAAGGAAAAGTTCAGGTTCAAGTTATGAGTCATCTGGTTCTGGAGACGGTGGACGTGATTATGGTGGAGGTGGTGGTTCTATTGAAGATGAAAGAGGTTGCATAATACGGACTTTGGTTCTTTCATTTCTAGTAGGAGCTATAATATGGTCTTATAGAGAACCAAAAGGTTTTACAAACATTTTTAAAAACGACATGCATCCACCAAAACAAGAATATATCAAAAGAGAGATACCAGCAAAACCAAAAGAAATTAAATTATATAACCCCTTACAACAAGAAAAAAATATCCCCAAAGAACAAAGTAGTAAATTAGAAGAATTAGCAAAGAAATCTAAAGCCAGTGAGAATAAAAGTTCTCCACCAGAAAATAATAAACAAATAAAGACATATAAAGAAAGTTTATCATGGTCTGAAAACGAAGTAGTAAGAAAATCCAGAATTAATGAAAGTAAAGTTAGTTCTATACTAGAAAATAATAAGCAAATAAAGACATATGAAGAAGATTCTAAAATTTATGAATCTTTGTCTTCTAACTCTGATTTTTCAAAATCAACTCCCAAAGGATCTCGCCCTGTTGTTTATGACAACCGAGATGAAAATAATAATGTTATTTCGCAGAGAAGAGAATATGTCAATAAAGAAAAATTAAAAGAGTCAACAGTACGTGAAATAGGAATAACTTATCCAAAAACAGGGAACTATTATGTAATTGACAAAAATAAATATCCAGAATTTTATACAAAGATAGATAAAAACAAAAATGGATTAATAAGTTTAGATGAACAGGGCAGAATCCAGAAGAAATTCAATAAAATAACAAAAAAATATTCTGAAGGAGATATTGAGTCAATAGTAAAAGATTTTACTAAAAAATGACTTTTAAACAATTTTATAGAATTATAAGATAAAAATAATGAGATTATGAGGGTGACAATAGATAATTATTTATTCCAACTTTGACAATTTGTAATTAGCTTTTGAAGGTAAAATTTTAGAAACATATTTTTTGTAACTCTTTATAATGAGTTATTAATAGAATACCCAAATAGGTGCTAAACATTTACTTTCATTAAATCTTTTGCAATAGAAAATTTGCCTTTGTATTCTTTTCTAATATCTTTTTTAACTTGAGGAAGATAAGTCTTTGCAACATGTGTCACAATTAATTTTTTAATTCTTGTTTCTTGGGCAAGTTTCCCTAATTCTTCTCCATTGATATGCCCTTTCATTTTCCATTCTGGAGGACCTGTCGCTTCAATGATTGCAATATCTACATCTTTACAAGCTTTCTTTAATCCATCACAATAAGTGGAATCTCCAGAATAACAGATTGTTTTATTATTAATTTTTAGTCTATAAGAGAAACATCGAGTTTGTTCGCTATGTTCAACTTCAATTCCTTTGATAATTAATTTATCTATCTTAATAATTTTATTTAATGATAATTCCTTAACCTGTATCCTCTTTAAATTTTTGTGTTTATCAATATGAAAAGTTTTTAACATATTTTTGATATCTTTCTTAATTCCTATAGGTCCATAAATAATGTAATTATCCCTCAACTTCTTATTCCTTTTCGGAGAATCTATTATGAGTTGAATAAAAGAAGCAAGTTCAGTAGAATGATCAGTGTGCATATGAGAGATGAATATGTTACCAATTTCATAAAGATTTATTTTTAATCTCAATAAATTCCTTATAGCTCCCCTTCCAAAATCAATTATTATTTTTTCTTTTCCTGTTTGAATAAGATAACTAGAGCAACTTCTTTCTAATTCTGGAATAAATGTTCCTGAACCTAAAATAGTTAATTTCATTTCATACCTCTTAAACAGGTAAATGATTAATTGTTTATTAATTTATCGTGCCTATTTTTTTCCATCCTTGAGTTTGGTTATCATAATTCCTTTGAAAAATCAAAGATTTTTTTAGAGGACTTAACAAGGTTCAAATAAAAAATCACAAATCCCGAGCCTGAATAGTTCTTCTACCATTTGCTTTAGCCCTATTAATGGCTTTTTCTAAAATATCTTCAACTTTTCTTTCAAGTTCAAGTCCAACTTCTTCAGCAACACTAGACACAGCATTTTCTTTATCAAGCTCTTTCACAACTTTTCTTATATTATTTTTTACAATTAATACCATTTATAATTTAAGGAAACCTATTTTATTAAAGTTTTGGAGAAATAAAATCAGATTATTTTGTCAGGATTTTTCTTAATTGCTGCTTTGTATTCTTTGTAAGTCATCCAAAAGCTTTCTCTGCATTTAAGGCAATGAAAATCAACTTCATTGCTATTTTTATCAAGGAACCATTCAACATCCTTTGAATAACATTCAGGACATCTTAATTTTATGTTTAAAATCACTAAATCCCTTGGTTTCCCTGTTTTCATTGGATCTAATTTACCTTCTTTAAAGCCTCTAATAATTTTTACCAATTCTTCATAAACTTCATCAGGTAAATCTTTAGATTCTCCCTTGGGTCTTACCCCGCAGCTTGCTGCGATAACTTTAACTAATTAAACAGCCAATTAGTTCTATGAAACTTAGAAAGGCTTGTCATTGTTCTTATCGAATAAGGTATCATATGGTTTTTGTTGTAAAATATCGTAAGAATTTGATAACTTCTGAAATTTTTGAATTTATGAAAGAAATTTGTAAGGGAATTGAAGAAAGATATTTTCTTTTTTTCGATGCTATTGGGCACGAAAATAATCATGTTCATATTGTTGTGGAAGGTGCACCAAGGTATGCTCCGTCGAGAATTATGCAAATTTGTAAAAGTATTTTAGCAATTCAAATATTTAAAAAATTTCCTAAAATAAAAGAAGAAGAACTTTGGGGAGGAGAATTTTGGAGTGATGGAGGGCATATTGATACTGTTGGAGATGGGAGAGCTTTAACAGCTGTAAAGAATTATGTGTTAAATCAAGGAAGGGATAATAAGAAATTAGTTAGTCATGAGTTTTGATCTAACATACCCCGCAGCTTGCTGCGATTGGGTTTTTGATTTTTTCTTCTTCCCCTCTCCCATTTTATTTTAAGGAACAGAATATTTATAAATCTTATTGTCTCCTATAAAACATGGATGGAGTGGTGTTGGCAGGACTTCTTGGAGGTATTGGTGGACTAACTCGTGGTGTTGTTGGATTATTAAAAGCTCTTTCTTTAAGAAGAAGGATTATATGGGGATATTATGCAATTACTGTTCTTGTTGCAATTATTATTGGGATATTTATAGGAATTATATTTGATTTTGACCCAAGACTTTCTCTGCTTGCTGGTTATGCAGGTACTGATATCTTAGAAGGAATCTACAAATCCTTTAAAGTTGATAAAGTGTATGTGAAGAAAAAATGAAATTAAAGAAAAGGTTTCAGAGGAAAATAACAATGAAGATATATCATATAAGATGTATGATAATAATTACTCTTTTAGCTACTCTTTTATTAATAAATCTCTGGCCAAGATTTAGATATGATGCTTTAAGTGTTCCTTGGTATGTATATATTATATTAATATTTATCTTTGCAATTCCTTTTTTAATAAAGAAAAGGGGGAAGAAATGAAAAAGAAAGATAATATATTTTGGATTTTTGGAATTCTCAAAGCACTTACTTTGGGTTTAATTGTATTCTTTATTTTTCAAGGGTTAAGTGTTATTGGAAAAGACACTCAAATTGTCTTAAGTGTTTTATTTGCTTTATTCTCGTTAATTATTGATTATATGATTTACTCAAAAAAATAACAATAAAAATGCCACAGATAACAATAAGCATTGATGAAGATGTAAAAAAAATTATATCTAAACGAGCAGAAAAAAATCTGCTTACATTAAGAGAGCAAATTGAAGATATTTTAAGAAAAAGTGCTGTTCGAACAAAGACTTCTGGTAAATATGCTTATATAAACGTTGATGATAAACTAGTTGCTGTTTTTTCAAGGGAAAGAAGAGGCAGGAAAAAGAAAAAAGTTAAGAAAAAGAAGAAGTGAATTATATACTTCTAATTGTAATAATTCTTTTAAAGAAATCTTTGTTTTTTGTTGTATGTTTAAGAGAGTCTATAATTTATTAAAAATATTTACAAAATATTACAAAGTAACTTCTTATCATAATCCAGAACCTGATTTTTATCTTAAGGTGGGATTCTTTGGAAAAATAAAAATGATTCCAAAACACGGACATTCAAGATTAGAAAAAGCTACTAAAAAAGAAATTGGTAAAGAACTAGAAGAAGCAAAGAAAATAGAAATATGCTCCGAAGAACGAGAGAATGATAGGATATAATTCCATCGCAATAATTCTTTTAAGTTTTTGGTTTCATAATCTTGCTATAAAATAAACCTATTTAGAATTTTCTATGATTAATTTTATGCTATTAATTATTAGTTTAGATTGTTTTGTGAAGGTATAAATAGAAATAGGTTTTAGATTCCAATATCTATTTCTTTAAGATGCTTATTGTCTAGCGTAACTATGAACTTTAATCCTGTAGCTTGTTCTGGAGTTTCAAAAATATAAAAGAATTCCTTTCTTAGATTTGGTTGTAAAGGCTCATCGCCTAAACTATACCCTAAAACTTCATAAGAATTATTTTGGCTGTCTGTCATTCCTACATAAGCTCCAAAATTAACTGGAACTTTTTCCAAATTAGTTAAAGCTACATTAATTTTAATAAAAATTCCTGTTGTGGTTTTTTCCTGGTCATTTAGCAAAATTGTGTCTTCTTTAGTAGCATTATAAACAACCATTGAAATATTAATCTTGTTATAAGACAAAATAAAATCTTCATTAAGAGAATGATATTCAAAGTCTGGTTCTTGAGAAGGCACCTGCAATCCTATAATAATTAAAACCACAAAAAAACCTATTACTCCTATTAAAAGTTTTAACCATTTTGAGAATTTCAAAATCTTCTGTGGAAGAAAAATGAAAACAGCAAGAGCCAAAAACAATATACCTGTTAAAAACAACTCTGAAAATAAAGTAACCAAACAAAATATTGCAAGAATTACTCCAACTATAATATTAAGAATAGTTATAAAACCCACTTCTTTTTTCTGCACTTCTTTTTTCATGATTAATATAAAAAAAAGAATGTTTTTAATCTTTTCTTGTTTGTGATTTTCTATAGCAATAATCTTTTTAAGCTAAATATGATTATGGTTTTTATGGAAACAGATACAAAACAATCAATAAAAGAAATAGCTGAACAATTATTAATCTGGAAAGTTAAAGGGAAAGGAAAAAAAGAAATATCCCAAATAATTGATGACTCATATTTGCTTGCATGTGGAATTCAACATCTTATAGATAATCGCTACATTGCTAAAACAGAAAAAACTTCGAATCCTTGTTTGTATCATGTAACACTTGAAGGAATTGAATATGTTTTTCTTAGTAAAGAAGAGCGTGCAAAGCTTTAAATACGTTGTTTCTTAATTGATTGCATAAGTTAGAAGTAGGAAAGTTGATTTAAGATTGATTTGAACTAGTTCTGATTGAGAAATGTAAGGAGGAATACAAACATGAAGATATACGTTGGAAACCTGCCGTTTAAGATTGACAGTGATGCTTTGAAAGGACTTTTTTCATCATATGGTGAAATAGAAGAAGCTATTGTTATCTCAGACAAATTTTCAGGAAGATCAAAAGGATTTGGTTTTGTAACTTTTAAAGATGAAGCATCTGCTAAAAAAGCTATTGCTGAAATGAATGGAAAGAAAGTTGAAGAAAGAGATTTAAAAGTGAATGAAGCAAAACCAATGGAAGAAAGACCGCCTAGAAGAGACTTTGACAGAAAGAGATTCTAAGATCAACCTTTTTATTTTAATTTTTATTTTATTTATTTTTATTTTATTTCTAGTTTATTTATTCTCCATAAACACCTTCGCATTTGTTATCTATGCACTTGCAGGAATTTGGAGCAGCGCAAAAACATTTTCCTCCAGAATCTTCTGGGAGAGTTGCTTGAGTATAACATCCACAATTACAATCTCCGTCTTGTCCAAAAACAACACAATCAGAATCTTCTTCACAATAATCATCTGACACTTCTATTGGTTCTGAAATCTTGAGTACTAAAAATATAATTAATAATATGCAAAGAACCACTACAAGGGCTGTAAATAATCTTTTTTTCATGAAGAAATTAATTATTTAGTATATTAATAATTTTCTACCATAATAATGCTTTTAAGCTGCAAAAATGTTGGAGGATTATGAATAATTATAATAATCCTGCGTTTGTTAACCAGAAAACAATTATTCCTGCAACTAACAATAAAAACAGCATTGCTGTTGCAATATAAAGAATATTTTTTTGTTTTTTAGTTGTTTTTTTCCAATCTGTCCTGTTCTTTTTCCATTTATCCTTGTTTGCTAAACCAATTACAAAGAAAACTATTCCTAATATCCATAAAACAGAATTATCCAAAAGGATTCCAACTGCTAACCAAATAACTCCCATAATAAAAAGAGAGTAATAATCTACTTTGTGTTTTCCTTCTTTAGCTTTAATAAAGAAAATTGCCAAAATTCCTAATACAATTATTACTAATGCGACTGAAATTAAAATCCAAAGCATTGTGTCCATTTTTATATTAAGTAAAAACTATTTTTAAACTTATTCAAAAAGAAAAATTAAAAATAAAAAAATAAAATTATTGATCTTTCCAAGCAACTAAACCTAGAACAACCAAATAAGCTAAACTTGCTAGCCAACCTATTAAAGGAATAATTCCTACTAAAGGTATTAATGCTAACCAACCAGGATATTTTCTTCTTTCAAATATATTCCATGTCCATATAAAGAAAAATACCATATTAGCAATAGGAACCAAAAACATAAATCCCCAGGTCCAATCTTTCTTAGCTAGAATTGGAATTAGAAACAAATTTGCTATTGGAATCCATGCAAGCCAGGCTTTTTTGTATTTTAGCTTTTTTGCAATAGTCATCCATGCAAAAGCATAATACACATATAATGCAATTGATAAAATAACTATAAGAACTATCATTCCAGCTAAAAGACCCAAAATCACCCCATCACCTAAAAGCGCCATATCATTTACCTCCTTTTATCAATTTATAATTGGAACTTATTTTTTAATTGTTTCTATAAAACATTAAATAAAATTAAAACAGCCAGAATTAAAAGCCCTACTGTTGTCACTTCTTTTTTCCACTTGAATTTCATAACTTTCTTTGAAAAATAAATTATAACTCCTAATTGTAAAAATGTTCCTGCTAAAATACCTATTATTATATAAGGTGTATTTGAAACATCCCCTAAGAATAACGATGAATATGCTATTGTATCATCAAGAAGTGTTGCAAATGCTGTTAAAAATCCAATCCCAATTAATTTGAAAACCCTTTTTACAGAAATTCTTTTTATCTTTTTTAATTTCTTTTCAACTTGTTTTTTTGGTTCACTAATAAAAACATCAAAATAAATTGAAATTGCTAAAAGAAATATTAATGTTGCTGAGATATATCTAAAGTATGGCAATGTTTTAATTACAGATGCAAATAAAAAAGAAATTACCATTACAAGACAAATTGCTAAAAAAATCCCTCCAGCAAATGCAATTCTTCCTCTTTTAGTTCTTGTAAGAGTTGCAGCTATGGGAATACGTGTTAAAGTGTCGTCAAAACCAGCTATTATCTTTACAAAAAATCCAGAAAAAAGATATTTTATTAGCATGAAAATATATAGATGATAAAGTTTATTAAATTATTGAAAGCAAAAGTTTCTTAAATATATTCTTCTTATTTTTATTATGGGAAAAATAGCTAGGCATTTTTTTAAAGCACTTGTAAGTTTAATTAGTGTTTCGATTGTTGTTGTCGCAGTTGTTTCATACTTTATATTTAACAACACTTTTATAGGACTGGCTTTTTTAGGAATAGGTGTTTTAAATTTAATCTTTATGAAGATTATGAAAATTGAATTAAAATATATTTATCCTGATTTAACTTTTGGATTTGTAGATAATGGGGTTATGGTCTTTGCGGCAATTGCTGGTGGAATTCTTGCAGGAGTTCCTGGTGCAATAATAGGGGGTGTTGCTGGAAATACAATAACTGACGGAATTGGAGGTTTTTTTGAAGGATATGTTTCTGAAAGACAAAAAGAAAAAACAAAGTTTGAAAGTCAAAGAAGAGCACTATCTTCTTCTTTAGGAAAAATGACAGGATGTATGTTTGGAGCAGGAGTTAGTTTAACCCTTGTTTGGTTAATTGGATTGATTTAGGTTTTCTTCTAAAATATTTTCTAATCTCAAAGACAACTAATCCTGAAACTGCAAAAGGCAATATAAACAACCAATTTTGTATTGTTAATGGAACAACTCCAAATACTGTTGCTAAAGGTGTGTAAAGCAGTATAAACTGTGCAGCTAAAGCAAACATAATTGCGTAATTAAGCCATTTATTTGAGAAAATTCCTATCTCTGTAAGTGGTTTTTTACTTCTACAAGTATAAATAAAAAATAGTTCAAACAAAATTCCTGTTGTTAAAACCATTGTTCTTGTTTGTTCAATTGCTAATCCATTATTAATTCCAATAAGATAAACTACAAAACACACAATAAAATTTAATAAACCTCCAATTAAAATAAATTTCCAGACCCCACTTAAAAGACTCTTTTCTTTACGCGGTTTAGTTTTCATTACATTTTCTTCTTTTTCAAAAACCATGGTTAATGCAGGGAAAGAATCTGTTATTAGATTAATCCATAATATTTGAAGAGGGATTAATGGAAGAGGCATTTTCATAAAAAGAATAGTCATAATTAAAAGAATTTCACTAAAATTAACTGCTAAAAGATATTTTGTAAATTTCTTAATATTATCATATGTTTTTCTTCCTTCTTTAATCCCATCTACAATTGAAGCAAAATTATCATCAATTAAGACTACATCTGAAACATCTCTTGCAACCTCTGTTCCTCTCTGCCCCATTGCAATTCCAACATCTGCAGATTTTAAGGCCAAGACATCATTTATTCCATCTCCAGTTACTGCAACTATTTCTTTGTTTTCCTGGAGAACCTTTACTATTTTTAATTTTTGTTGAGGATTTGTTCTTGCAAAAATAGAAATCCTATCAATAACTTTTCCTAATTCTCCTTCAGATATTTTTTCTAATTCTGCTCCTGTCATTATCTCTCCTTTAATTCCTATCTGCATTGCAATTGCCTTTGCTGTCAAAACAGAATCTCCTGTAATTATTTTAACCTTTATTCCAGCACTTCTTGTTAATTGGATAGCATCTTTTACTTCTTTTCTTGGAGGATCTATCATTCCCATAAAACCAAGAAACACTAATCCTTTTTCTTCTACTTTAGATTTTTCAGAGAAATTTTTATATGCAAACCCAAGAACTCTAAGAGCTCTTTCTTCCATTTTTTCAGACTCATTAATTAATTGTTTTTTTCTTTTCTCACTAAGTTTTCTTATTTGTCCATTAACAATTTCAAAAGAACTTTTAGAAATTATTTTTTCTGGAGCTCCTTTTGAATAAAGAACATTATTTTTTCCAAATTTCCTAAGAATAGACATCATCTTTCTATTAGAATCAAATTCAAATTCCTTTATTTTTGGCTCATCTTCTGTTAACTTCTTTTTACTTATGTTCAAATCTAGTGCAAGTCTTATCAGTGCCTCTTCTGTTGAATCTCCTGTAAAAGAATATTCTCCAGATTCAAGTTTTTCAAAATGAGCATCATTACATAATATACTTGTTTTAATTAACTGGATAAATTCTTTGTTTGTTGTCAAATCTACTTGTTTATTATTTAATAAAATTTTATTTTCTTTTTTGAGAAGTGATTTTCCATTGGTGAAAATCTCCTGAACATACATTTTTTCCTCAGTTAAAGTTCCTGTTTTATCAGAACAAATAACTGTCACACTTCCAAGACTTTCTACTGCAGGAAGTTTTCGAATAATTACATTTTTCTTAGACATAAAAACAGAAGAAATTGCAAATGAAACAGCTAGGGCAGCTGGAAGTCCTTCAGGAATTGCACTTACAGCAAGGGCAATAGAAGTCATAAACATCTCTAATTTATCAAAATGTTCTAAAAATCCAAGAAACATTATAATCAAAACTAGTCCTAAAACAATAAATCCTAATTGTTTTGAGAATTTGTCTAATCTTTTTTGTATGGGTGTCTTTTGAATTTTTATTTCTTGAAGTTCTGTTGCTATTTTTCCAAACTCAGAATTCATTCCAGTTGCAACAACAACTGCTTTTGCAGAACCTCTTGTAATTTGTGTTCCTGTATAAAGCATATTTAATCTTTCAGCAAGAATTGTTTCAAGAGGAAGTTTTTCATCAAACTTATTTACAGGCATACTTTCTCCTGTTAAGACTGCTTCATTTGTTTGCAAATTTTCACTTTCAATAATTCTACAATCTGCATTAATTTTATCTCCTGATTCAAAAATTAAAAGATCTCCTGGAACAATTTCAGAAGAAGGAATTTTTTTATGTTTACCATCTCTTATTACTACTGAAGTCGGAACCAACATACTTCTTAATCCAATAAGTGCTTTTTCTGCTCTGTATTGTTGAAAAAAACCAATTGAAGCATTAAGAATAACTATTGCTAAAATAACAATAGCATCAATTAAATTTCCAATTAAAAAGGATATGGTAACTGCAATAAGAAGTATATAAATTAAAAAAGACTTAAATTGTTCAAATAGAATTTTTACTGGATTTAATTTATGTGTCTTCTTTAAAACATTTTTTCCATGTTTTAAAAGCCTTTTTTGTGCTTCTTTTTTACTCAATCCTTTGTTAGAAGTATTAAATTCTTTCAGTATCTCCTCTTTTGTTTTTGAATGAACCCCCATAAAACCACATAGACAATAAAGTTTAAAAAGTCATTCTTCGCTGTAATATTGTAAGTTGGGTAGTTAACTTTCGGGACTCTGGCATTAAATTGTCAAGAAATGAAAAATGATTTCTGGGTTCTGTGGAAGGTCCGCCCACCATATTAAAAGTCACTTTCCGAAAGGATTGTTGTTGTGAAGCAAGGCTCTGTTACAGAAACGCCACAGCCACTTCAGAGCTATGAAACATGCGTGAAGCTACGAAGAAGTGGAATTGATGAAACGAACATCCTGACTGGTGCAAGGCTTAGAGCTGCATAGTCAAATGTTAACACGAACTGTTCGCTTGCGAAGTTCGACAAAAGGTGGCCTATTCCCAACTTACATTAATTTTTTGATGGCCATTCAAATTAAATTTAAAATGCTCGCCGACGCAGTCACTTCGCATAGTGGCCTATTCCCAACTTACTTTATTTAACAAGTTTTAAAAAACAAACTACCTTATGATTTTTAAGGGCTGGTAGCTCAATGGGAGAGCACATGACTGAAGATCATGGTGTTGTGGGTTCGATTCCCACTCAGCCCATAAGCTCATTAAAAACATTTATAAAATAAAAATAACTAACTCTACCATGGTGAAGAAAAAAAAGAGTGTGGAAAAAATACTTCCAAAAACTAAAGAAGGTTTAGGAATTTCTGGATTTACATTAGGTGTTTTAAGCATAGTTATGGCTGCATCTGCAGGCATAGTACTAAGCATAGTTGGTTTTATATTTTGTATGATTCAGCAAAAGAAAAGCCCAATGAAACTTGCAAAAATTGGTATTATTTTAAGTATAATTGGATTTGTACTTAGTATAATTTTCTTAATTGTGTATTGGCTTCCTTTAGTGCAACAGCAATTACAAAATATTCCGCTTCAATAAGATGAAATCAAAAAGAATAAAAAAAGGTGTAAACAATTTTTTTCCAAAAAATCGTAAAGCAGCAATGGAGATGAGTGTGGGAACAATTGTTACTATAGTTTTACTAATGAGTGTTTTAATTCTTGGAATTTTCTTAGTTCAAAAAATATTTGGGACAGCTAAAGGAGCAATAGATATGACTGAACAACAATTATATGAACAAATAAATAAGTTATTCTCTTCTGATGAGGATCAAAGAGTAATGGTTTATCCTCAAACAAGATCACTAACAATTAAGAAAAAGCAAAGTGATGCTTTTGGATGGGGTATATATAATGATCATCCTGATGAAGAATCTTTTTCTTCTCAAGTATCTGTAACTGAAATAGGAACAGGATGTACAATGACTGAAACCCAAGCAGAAAATTTAATAAGTTTAGGAAAAACTCGAGATAACATTCGTGTTGCTTCTGCAAGTCGTCTAACACATCCAAAAAAGATTATATTTAATATACCCAATACAGCAAGTGTTTGCCAAATAACCTACACTTTAGATGTAACAGATAAAGAAGGGGCTATTTATGATAGTGTTGATCTTTTACTCACAATCAAATAATCCTTAGATTTTTAAATTAGTCTTTCTTAAATTAATCATGTTAAAACTTTATAATACTTTAACAAGAAAAAAAGAGGATTTTAAACCCATCTCTGGAAACAATGTTGGAATTTATTCATGTGGTCCAACTGTTTATTCTTATCAACATATTGGGAATTTGAGGAGTTACCTTGATTGGGATATTTTGAAGAGAGTTTTAAAATTTGACAAATATTCTGTTAGACATGTTATTAATGTTACAGATGTAGGACATTTAACAAGTGATGCAGATACTGGTGAGGACAAAATCGAGAGAGCTGCAAAAAAAGAAAAAAAGAAAGCTTCGGATATTACAAATTATTATTTTAAAGTTTTTAAAGAAGATTTTAAAAAATTAAATATAATTGAACCTGATGTTTGGCCAAAAGCAACTTTACATATAAAAGAACAAATTGATTTAATAAAAACTTTAGAAAAAAAAGGTTATACTTACAAAACCTCTGATGGAATTTATTTTAATACAAGTAAACTAAAAGATTATGGGAAACTTGCAAGATTAAAAAAAGAGAAATTAAAAACCGGTTGCAGAATTAGGTTAGGCGAAAAAAAGAACAATACTGATTTTGCATTATGGAAGTTTTCAGAAAAGCCAGGAGTTCGGCAGCAAGAATGGAAATCTCCTTGGGGGGTTGGTTATCCTGGTTGGCATTTGGAATGTTCTGCAATGTCAAGTAAATACTTAGGAAAACAATTTGATATTCATACAGGAGGTCAAGAACATATTCCTGTTCACCATACAAATGAAATTGCACAATCAGAAACTGCTTTTGGAAAAAAACCTTGGGTAAAATATTGGATGCATGCTGCTTGGCTTCTCTTCAAAGGTGAAAAAGTCTCAAAAAGTAAGGGAGGGTTGTATATTTTAGGTGAACTTGAAAAAAAAGGATTCAATCCTCTTGAATTTAGATATTTGTGTTTAACAACCCATTATAGAAAACCTTTAAATTTTTCAATTGAGAAATTAAAATCAGCACAAACTTCATATCAAAGATTAAAAACCATAATCGCAGGAATAAAAGATAGAGGAATTAATAAAAAATATTTAGAAGAATTTGAAAAAGCAATTAATAATGATTTAGACATGCCTGGGGCTTTACAAGTTTTATGGAAATTATTACGGGATAAAAAAGCAAAAGGAAAATTAGGAACTGTGAAAAAGATGGATGAAGTTTTAGGGTTAGATTTGTTGAAGAAAGAAAAAATAAATATCTCTGCTGAAATTAAGAAACTAATTAAAGAAAGAAATAAAGCAAGAAACAAAAAAGATTGGGAAAAAGCAGATGAATTAAGAACAAAAATTAAAAAATTGGGTTATGTTATTAATGATACAACAAAAGGGAGTTTTGTTAAGAAAATAAAATGAGTTTTATAAATTTAAAATATAAAGCAAAAAAAACAGATGTTGTTTGTCAATATAAAATAACTCCTGCTAAAGGATACACTCTTAAAAAAGTTGCAGAAGAAGTTGCAGGTGAAAGTTCTATAGGCACTTGGACTAATGTTAAAACAATGGATAAAAAAATTAACAAATCTTTATCTCCAAAAATATTTTACATTGATAAAAAAAACAAAAGAGTAAGAATAGCATATCCTATTAAATTATTTGAATTAGGGAATTTACCTGAAATCATGTCTTCTATTGGTGGAAATGTTTTTGGGATGAAATCTGTAAAAGGTTTGCTTTGGGAAGATATAACTATTCCTAAAAAAATGTTAAAATCATTTAAAGGACCAAAATATGGAATTAAAGGATTGAGAAAATATTTGAAAGTTAAGAAAAGACCTTTGCTTGGAACAATTATAAAACCAAAAGTTGGATTAAATGAAACAGAACATGCAAAAGTAGCTTATGAAGCTTGGAGTGGGGGTTGTGATATTGTAAAAGATGATGAGAATTTAACTTCTCAAGATTTTAATAAATTCAAGAAAAGATTTTTATTGACAATTAAAGCCTGCAGAAAAGCAGAAAAAGAAACAGGCGAGAAAAAGGTTTATTTAATTAATTGCACAGCAGAATCAAAAGAAATGTTAAAGAGAATTAGTTTTGTACAAAAGCATGGAGGGAATTATATTATGTTGGATATTTTAACTCTTGGTTGGTCTGCGCTTCAAACAGCAAGAGACGCAATAAAATTACCAATTCACGCACATAGAGCAGGACATGCAATGTTTGATAGAAATCCAGAACATGGAATGAGTATGGAAGTAATTGCACAATTAGCAAGAATGGTTGGTGTTGATACTTTGCACATTGGAACTGTTTATGGGAAAATGGTTGGAGGTAAAAAAGAAGTTTTGCATATTGAAGCAGATATTGAACAACAATTTACAAAAAAAACAAAAGAATATCTCCAGCAAAAATGGTATAAAACAAAACCTGTTTTAGGTGTTGCTTCTGGAGGGGTTTATCCAGGGTTAGTTTCTCAAATAATGAAAGCTATGGGGAATAATATTGTTCTTCAAGCAGGAGGAGGAATTCACGGACATCCTAATGGGACTCTTGCTGGAGCAAAAGCAATGAGGCAAGCTGTTGATGCTTCTATGAAAAAAATTCCCCTGAAAAAATATGCAAAGAGCCATAAGGAATTGAAAGAGGCTTTGGAGTTTTGGAAATGAAAAAAATAAAAGAAAAAGCAAAAATACGAGCACAAAGAGCAAAAGAAAAAGCAAAAAAGTTTAATATGGAATTGAAAAAAGCCTTATATACTGCCTTTCTTGCAGCATTTGGATTTTTAATTGCATTGGTTTGGAGAGATGTTATTCAGTCTTGGGTAGATAAAATATCTTCAACAAGTCCTGTGCAAGGACAATTAGTAAGTGCTATTATAGTTACTATTATTTGTGTTGTAGGAATCCTAATTGTGACAAAATATTTGAAAGAAAAAGAATGAAATACAGAAAAGGAATTTTTATAGTAACTTATTCTAGAACCAAAGAAGAAATTAAATATCTGATATTAAAGCGAAAACTTCATTGGGTTGGTTGGGAATTTCCAAAAGGAGGATTAGAAAAAAATGAAAGTATGAGTAAAGCAATTAAAAGAGAAATAAAAGAAGAAACAGGAAAGCTATCTTTTAATATAAAAAAATTTCATGTTTCTGGGAAATATAAATATAATCGAGGATTAAAAGACAGGGAAGATATAGATGGTCAAACATATTCATTATATTCTGCTGAAATAAAACCAAGTTTAATAAAAATAGATAAAAAAGAGCATTCTGATTATAAATGGTTAAGTTTTGAACAAGCCTTAAGGAAGCTTACTTGGCCTAATCAAAGAAAATGTTTGAGAATTACAAATACGTTTTTAAATAAAAATTAAATTAAAAAATAAATAATCGGTTTATTTCTTTCTTGGGGAATAGTTTCTTACAAGTTTACCTATACCTACAATGAGTACTGCTATTGCAATAACCCAATTAAACCAAGCGCCTGAAAAAGTAGCTGGTACTATTAGAGCTAAAACAAGTAAAACTCCTACAAGAGTAACAAGCCATGCAGTTATTTTTGCCATTTTATCACCTCTTTAAAAGAGAAGGTTTTTTATTTTATAAATATTGCCTTTTAGCTTATCATTAGTTATAAAAATGCTTATTTGTATTATTTAATATGGCAGATGAAAAATTCAGAGAAATGACAACAAGTTTTAGTAAATTAGTTCTTGCTGGGAAAGATGCAAAAAGTAATGAGAAATTAATTGCACAAGTTGAACCAAATGAAGATGTATTTCATACTGCAAAGCCAGGAAGTCCTTTTGTAAATATTAAAAAAAGATCAAATGCAAAAGATAGAAAAGAAGCTGCAATTTTTTGTGCGCGTTATAGTCAAGATTGGAGAGATAATAAAAGTGACGTAATAGTTCATCAATTTAAAGGAAAGAACATCTATAAAAATAAACTTATGAAAATAGGAACTTTTGGAATTAGAAAAAAGAAAATTATTAAAGTTAAAAGGAGCGATATAGAAAAATGGCAACACTAGCAACAATTCAATTAGGGAAAAACGGCTTAACAGACAATTTTATTCTAACATTAAAAAACCATTTTAAAAAATCTAATAATGTTAAAGTTTCTGTTTTAAGGTCTTGTTGCAGAGATAAAAAAGAATTAAAGGAAATTGTAGAAGAAATTCTTGAAAAGCTTGGGAAAAATTATACTACAAAAACAATTGGATATACTATTGCTATAAAAAAGTGGAGAAAACCTGTTCGATAATATATCTTAAAAGACAATAATTATTAAAAAGAGGTTTTTGTTCTGGGCTTTATGAATAATAAAGAGCTAGATAAACAAGGATACAGGGTTATTGTTGCAGATTCTGAACTGGAAATCCGACTTGATCCAAAAGAAATGCAAGGATATGTTTTATGTGTAAAAAAAGATAGTAAGAAACTTATTTTATTTCCTCGAGGAACTTTGGAAGAATTAGCAAGGACTGACAGAGATAGAGGTAAAAATATTATTGAACAACTTATTCCAATGGGTTATGGACAAGGGTTGTTTTTCGAAGATACAAAATTAACTCATGATTCAATAATTGCAATTGCTACAAAAGCATACTTAAAAGAAAAAGAAGATTATGAAATTTGTAAATCTCACGAAAGCGAATAATTTATAAACTCTTTTTAATCAATATATCCAAGCAAATTGTACAATGTACAATTCTATTTCCGCGAGGAAAGCTACAATAAAATGGTTAGTGTATATGAATTAGATGCTCAAGAATATAATTTAAAATTAGCAGAAGCTCTCAGGAAAATCCCTGAATTTAAAGAGCCTGAATGGGTTGCTTTTGTTAAATCAAGTCCTGCAAAAGAAAGACCCATTGAAGATGCAGATTTCTGGTATAAAAGATCTGCAAGTATTTTAAAACAAATATATAAGAAAAAAATTGTAGGTGTTAATAGATTAAGAACAAAATATGGGAGTAAGAAAAACAGAGGTTATGCACCAGAGAAGTTTCAAAAAGCTGGAGGAAAGATAATTAGAACAATTCTTCAGCAATCTGATCAAGCAGGTTTTACAGAGATTGCAAAAGACATTAAAGGAGTTAGAGAGAGAAAACCAGGAAGACAACTTACTCAAAAAGGTAAAGAATTTATGGAGGCTGTAAAATAAAATGCCTATTAAAAATCCACGAAAAAAAGCAACATTAATGAAAAAAGCAAGACAAACTAAGTGGGCTCCTGTTTGGGCTGTGCTTAAGAAATATGGTCCTGGAAAAAGAGTCCACCCTTCATCTATGACAAGACATAGACGTTCATGGAGACGAACTAAACTTCACATCAAACCAAGAAAACAAAGAAAATCACATTTTGGATAAAATGAATTTAGATAATAATTACCAAATATATAATGGACGTGGGAAAAAAGTAGAAGAGTCTGAATTAAATATTCTTACTTGTACAAAATTTAAAATAATAGGGAAACCGGATTTTGGAATGTTAGATAGTCTAAAAGGCTTTGAAAGACGTCTTCCCCTTTTATATGAATCTAGGGCAGATTCTGAAGAAACATGGGTTTATCGCTCAAATTTTTCAACAATAGTTATCTTTGCAAATTATGCAAAAGATTATCATGAACTAGATATTATCTTAAAAGAAAAGGGATTAGAAAATCGAAATACTATGGAAATAACTAGATTAAAAATAGAAGATAAATTAGGATTTGAATTAAGTAATCCTTTAGAACAAAAATCAATCTCTAGTTTAATTAAAGACGTGGGAGAGAATTAATATGGCAAAAAAACCAGAACCAAAAGTTGAAAAAATTGAAAGAGAATATATTATTCCTTTAAGAGAAAAAGGAAGGCCTGTTCCTAGGTATAAAAAGACTCCTAAAGCTGTTAAAACTGTTAAAGAATTTTTAGTTAGACATATGAAGATTAGGGACAGAGATTTGAATAAAATTAAAATTGATAGATTTGTAAATGAAGTTTTATGGTTTAGAGGAATTAAAAATCCCCCTCATAAAATAAAAGTTAGAGCAATAAAACAAGGAGAAATTGTAAGGGTTGAACTTGTAGATGTTCCTGAAAAATTAAAATTTAAAAAGATTAGAGAAGAAAAAAGAGAAACAAAAGCTAAAGAGAATTTGGAGAAAAAGAAATCAATGATGGAAAAGGCAAAGGAAACTTTCCAACAAAAACCAGCTGAACAACCTACTCAAACAGAAGAAGAGAAGAAAACAGAAAAAGAAAAGACTAAGGCAGGTGCAGAAGCAGGTGAGCAAATGAAAAAAGCAGCTGCAAAAACAGCAAAGCATCAAATTGGTGGTAAAACAAAGCAACCTAAAAGACAAGTTAGAAAAGCCCTTGCGAAATAGCAGGGGGACACCCCCTTTGCAAAACCCCCAAGTAAGATTTCTAAGGAAAATGTTTTATATTGAATTATTCTTAAAATAGTATGTTAAACTACAGGGAAAATCAAAAAAAATATTATTGTAAAGTTGGCTCTGAATATTCAAAATATTTTAAGAAATATAGAATAAAAGATAAAAAAATATTGTATCCCTATATCAATTTGATGAAATCTAGATTTAAGTCTCCAAGAATTTTAGAACTTGGTCCGGGATCTGGTCTGAGTTTATATTATTTTGATAAAGAGGGATTTAAAACAACTGCTTTAGATTTCTCAGAAAAAATAATTAATGTGGCTAAAAAGAATTCTCCTAATACAAAATTCATAAATTCTGATTTTTTAGATTATGATTTTAAAGATAAAAAATATGATGGCGTCTGTGCAAAATCTTTCTTGCATTTGTTCTCTAAAGAGGATGCAAGATTAGTATTAAATAAAATAAAAAAAATCCTAGCTAAAAAAGGTTTAGTTCACTTATCAATCCCTATTTTTGAAGATTCTTCAAAAGGATTTGTTAAAAGAGATGATTTTAGTAACTCCCCAATTCAATTTAGAAAAAAATGGAATGAAAAAGAAATTATTAATTTTTTAAAAGAAAATGGTTTTAAAATATTTAAAAAATCTTATGGTACTGAGAATGAAAGGAGTAGAAATTGGTTAAATCTAATCTTAGAATGTTAGAGTCATTAAAAAAAGAATTACAAGAACTTGTAGATGAAAAGCAAGCTGAAATACTTCAAAGATTTTTTAAAACAGGAAAAGGAGAATATGGAGAAGGAGACGTTTTCTTAGGTATAAAGGTTCCTATTCAAAGACAGGTTGCAAAAAAATATTCTGGATTAAGTTTACCAAAGATCCAAGAATTATTAAAAAGTGGAGTTCATGAACATAGATTAACAGGATTGATTATTTTGTCTAATAAATATAAGCAAGCTGGAGATGAAGATAAAGCAAATATATTTAATTTTTATTTGAAAAATACAAAAAATATCAATAACTGGGATTTGGTTGATGTAACTGCTCCAAATATTGTTGGACATTTCTTATTTGATAAAAAAAAGAATATCTTATATGATTTAGCAAGATCAAATAACTTGTGGGAAAGAAGAATTGCAATTGTTTCTACTTTTAATTTTATAAGACAACAAGAATTTGAAGATACACTTGCACTTTCTGAAATTTTATTAGATGATAAACATGATTTAATACACAAGGCTGTTGGTTGGATGCTTAGAGAAGTTGGTAAAAAAGATGAAGCTGTTTTAGAAGAATTTTTAAAACAGCATCACAAAGTAATGCCAAGAACAATGTTAAGATATGCTATTGAAAAATTTGAAGAGGAAAAAAGAAAAATGTATTTGTTGGGGGAAGTAGAATGAATCTTGAAGAAATTAAAAAAAACAAATCAACAAAAGAACTTTTAGAATTTGGAATGATTAATATTGATAAATCAAGTGGGCCAACTTCATTTGATATATCTGATTTTGTTAGAAAAAAATTAGGTTTAAGAAAGACTTCTCATTTTGGGACTTTAGATCCAAAGGTTACAGGGGTTTTACCAATTGCATTAAATAGGGCATGCAAATTAACAGGGTATTTTTTAGGGGAAGATAAAGAATATGTTGGAATTATGAGGGTTCATGATGAAATTGGTTTAGAAGAAATTAAAAAAATGATTAAAAATAAATTTCTTGGAAAGATTACTCAAATGCCCCCTGTTAAATCAAGAGTAAAAAGACAATATAGGCAAAGAGAAATAAAAAGTTTTGAACTTTTAGAAAAAGATGATAAAAATATCTTGTTCAGAGTTGAGTGTGAAGGAGGGACATATATTAGAAAACTTTTGCATGATTTAGGTGAAGAATTAGAAGTTGGTGCTCATATGCTTGAGTTGAGGCGTGTTCGTGCAGGAATATTTAAAGAAAATGATAAAGATTATCCTTGTGTAAACCTGTATGACTTTGAAAAGGCTGTTGATGAATATGAAAAAGGAAATGAGGAATTATTAAGGGAAATTATTATCCCTGCAGAGATTGTTGGAGAAGTTTATCCTGTTGTTGAAATAAATAATGGAAATTTGAAAAACATATTTACAGGTAAACCAATTTATAAAAAAGATTTAAAAGGTTCTACAAAAGTAAAAAAAGAAGAAGATATTGTTGTTTTTTGTGAAGGGAAGTTTATAGGAATGTATGAGGTTATAAAAAATAAAGAGCTTTTTGCAAAAGCTAAGTTTGTTATGCAACCTTTAGAGGATAAAAAATGAAACACTTTGTATATTTTTCAAGTTCAGCATCAACATCAGCAGGATTTAGAACAGATAATTTAATGAAAGCTGGAAGAATGGATATTGCAATCCATGTTCTAATAAATACCTTTTTTGTTTCTAGACAAGTTAGAGAAGATATTAAATTACACTTGATTTTTTATGGTATGCCAGACCCTCCAAAACACATTGAGATTACATTAAAACAACAACAAGGAATTCAAAAAGAAGGAGATAGTTTAGATGTTAGTAAAAAAGATATTGCAGGATTAATTAAAAGAGCTTTAAGAGGATATAAACAAGGAGAAAAAAGAGAGGCTTTGCCTGGAGTTTTTGTTGAGAAAAAAAGTTTTCTAAAAGTTATTGGAGAGCTTGAAAAAGAAAACGAAATTTTTATTTTAGATAAACGTGGAGAAGATTTAAGAGATTCTAAAATTCTTAAAAATTGTGTTTTTGTAATTGGAGATCATAATGGTTTACCAAAAAAAGAATTAAAAAGATTAAAGAAAACTGCTACTGCAGTGTCTATTGGCCCTAAAATGTATTTTGCTTCTCAAGTTATTACCTTGTTAAACAATGAACTTGATAGAAGAGGGGTTTAATCCCTCATTAATATATATTACAATATGAATTAAAGAAATATTTAATAATCCACTTCTATTACTATTTCTATGAAAAAAGCAGTAAGGGTTTATATCAACGGAACTGTGCAAGGAGTTTTTTTTAGAGCTTTTATTAAAGAAAATGCAGAGAGACATAATGTTAAAGGTTTTTCGAGAAATTTAGAAGATGGTAGGATTGAAGTTTTTCTTGAAGGAGAGCCAGATAATGTAAACAAAATGATTGAATTATGCAAAAAAGGACCAAAACATGCTCAAATAAGAAATGTTGAAGTTAAACCAGAAAAATTTCAAGATTTCAAGACCTTTAAAGTATTGCATATATGAGTTCTAAAATATACTTTACAAGATATATGTTGTAGTATATATTAATTTAATGTATATATTAGGGTATCTAATTGCTTAAAAATAAAAGTCACGCAGATTTCTTACAATGAAAAACATAGGTAATAAAATAACAAACATGAAAGAAAGTATCAAAGGAATTGTTGGAAAATACATCCCTAATCACAAAAAACCAACAACTTCAGAAGAAGCTTTTGACAAATGCCCTGAATCAAATTATGGTGGAACATATGAAGATCGTGAAGTAAATCAAAGCTTTATGGGGTAATTTCTAAATCTTTTTATATTAGTTTAATTTCTGAATGAGATGATATATACAAATTCTGATGGTGGTGCAAGAGGAAATCCTGGGCCAGGAGCTATAGGTGTGATAGTTCGTAAAGATGGTGAGATTCTTAGAAGATATAGCGGATTTCTTGGTGAAAATGTGACAAACAATATTGCAGAATATGAAGGTTTAATCAAAGCACTTGAACTTGCTTCTGAATATACAAAAGATGAAATAACCTGTATTCTTGATTCTGAATTAATTGTTAAACAACTTTTAGGAGAATATAAAGTCAGACATCCTCGACTTCTTGAATTATTTTTAAAGGTTCAAAAACTTCAGGAGAGTTTTAAAAAAATAAGATATTTACATGTAAGTAGATGGAATAAATTTCAACAAATTGCAGATGAATTATTAAATGAAGAGTTAGATAAATTAGGTTATAGTAAATATAAAAGGTAAATATTTAAAAGAATTTTGTTTTCTTAATAAATGAAAAAAGAATATAAGGAAGGTGTTGACTTTGTCTTTGAACAAAACCCTGAATTAGCTAAACTTGGGACAGAGAAAGATTATTCTAAATACCTTAAAACAATTTTTCCAGAGAGTAAAGTAAAAGACATTGTTTATCATGGGACTACAAAATCTTTTGAAGAATTTGATAAAGATAAACTTGGAACTTCTACAAAAAATATTACAAATACCTTAGGATTTTATTTTGTTCCAAATAAAAAAGTTGCAGATATTT
>Ga0207997_1000055_pt1 | contig 47948 bp, 43 predicted proteins | sample AntAceMetag02UKN_FD_184777 | JGI IMG/M metagenome (GOLD analysis project Ga0207997, IMG submission 184777) | Saline lake microbial communities from Ace Lake, Antarctica - Antarctic Ace Lake Metagenome 02UKN (SPAdes) (version 2) | ecosystem: Environmental > Aquatic > Non-marine Saline and... | reverse complement strand
ATAGTGACCATAGAGTTCTTAAGAAAGCAGGTCCAGGAGTAAAAGTTGTGCAATTAGGAGAAGAATTGACCAATGGATTGGGGACGGGAATGGATGTTAACCTGGGGCAGAAAATAGCTGAAAAGGAAAAGGAAAAAATTACCAAAATATTAAAGAATCAAGATTTAATTATCTTAATCGGCTCTTTAGGAGGAGGTTTTGCTTCAGGTGCATTGCCTCTTTTTGCTGAGGTTACCAAGGAGCTTAAAAATATTAGTTTAGGAATTTTTACTTTACCCTTTCAATTTGAAGGAGAAAAAAAGATGAAAATTGCTCAAGAGTCATTAGAACAAATTAAAGAAAACTTATCCGGGCAATTTATTATTTCCAATGAAAAGATATTTGAAATTATTGATAAGAAAACTCCTTTGAAAAAAGCACTTTCCAGTTTAAATAAGTCTCTAATTTTAATGTTAGAGGATTTAATAGAAATAATTTCCAAACCGGGTTTAATTAATATTGATTTTGCTGATTTAAAAACGATCTTAAGCGGGAAAGGCAGAACAATTCATTTTGGAAGTGCTATTGCTCAAGGCCCTAACAGAGCGGAAGAAGTCATAAAGAAAGTTTTTGAAAACCCATTAAGCGTGGGAGACATAGGGAAATGTAAAAAGATTCTGTTTAATATTAGAGGAGGGAAAGACCTAACATTAAAAGAAGTTGAAAAGATAAGTATGGGTATTTGCGGACTTAATAAAACAGCCAAGATAATTTTTGGAATTTCCGAAAACTTAAAAAATAGCAATAAAATTAAATTAACTTTAATTCAAGTTGGAGAAGGGCAGAAAGAGAAAAAACTTGTTGTCAAAAAAACAACAGCTTTAACCTCTGCTTCCCCAGAAGCATTAGTTAGTAAGAAAGTTGTTCTAAAGAAGAAAAAACAAAAGGATTCTTCTACTGTCAAAATAGATGTTAAAAATAAAAAGGTTAGTAGAAAAAATGGATTAGAACTTGTAAAGGAAAAAAAGAAAGAAGAAGAAAAAGAATGGACAGATGATTCTGATTGGCAAGTTCCCAGTTTTCTTAGAAGAAATAAATAAAAATCTATGAATATAAAAAAGGCTATTATTCCAGTTGCTGGTTTAGGTACAAGATTCTTACCTTTAACCAAAGCAATCCCCAAGCCAATTTTACCGTTAGCTGACAGACCCATGATAGATTATATAGTTGAAGAAGCAAAAAAATCCGGTATAGAGCGGGTAGTTTTTGTTTTATCCAATAGTAAAAATAGTATTTTAGATTATTTTAAAAAGGATTCAAAATTAGAAAATATTTTAGAAAAAAGAAATCAAAAAGACATATTAAAATCATTAAGAGACCTAGACAAAAAAATTGAGAACATTTCTTTTTCTAGTGTTATCCAACAAATTCCGAAAGGAGATGGAGATGCTATTTTAAAAGCTCAAAAGATTATTGGCAAAGATGCTTGCGGAGTTCTTTTTGGAGATGATATTATTTTATCCAAAGTTCCAGTCTTAGCCCAATTAGCTAGTGTTTTTAAAACATGTCAGAAACCAATTGTTTGTTTAAAAAGAGTTCCTCAAAACATGCTTTCTTCATACGGAGTGGTTAAAGTAGATAAAATTGCTAATCGTCTTTACAAAATTAAGGACATAGTTGAAAAACCAAAGAAACAAGAAGACGCACCTTCGGATTTAGCAATTGTTGGCCGATATATTATCACACCTTTAGTTTTTGAATATCTTAAGAAAGTTAATTCCAACCATAAAGGGGAAATAATTTTAGCCCAAGCCCTGAAAGACATGTTAGAAGATGGAAAAATTGTTTATGGCTATGAAATGGAAGGAGAATGGTTAGAATGTGGGAACAAAGCAAATTGGTTAAAATCAAATTTACGTATTTGTTTACAACATCCAGAATTTGGTCCAATGCTAAAAGATTATTTAAAAAAAATATAATATGCTATACGATTTAATAATAATTGGTGGAGGTCCAGCTGGAATTACAGCTGGTATTTATGCTGCTCGGAAAAAATTAAAAACTTTATTAATTACCAAAGATTTTCTAGGGCAAGTTGGGAAAACAAATGAAGTTGATAATTATTTAGGATTTCCTAAAATTTCAGGTATGGGATTAATGAAAGAGTTTAAAAAACATTTAAAAAAGTTTGAGATTGATATCAAAGAAGGAGAAAAAGTAATGAAAGTAAAGAAAAAAGATAAAAACTTTTTAATTAAAACAGAAGATAAAAATGAATTTTCAACGAAAACAATAATTATTGCTACAGGTGGAGATCCTCGTCCCTTAGAGATTCCGGGTGAAAAAGAGTTTATTGGGAAAGGTGTTTCGTATTGTAGTATTTGTGATGCTCCTTTTTACAAAGATAAGAGCGTTATTGTTGTTGGCGGAGGGAATTCTGGGTTTGAAGCGGCATTAGATTTGGCAAAATATGCCCAGAGAATTTTTATTTTTGAGAAATCAGACAAAATAATTGCAGATGAAATTTTGCAAAAACAAGTTAAAAAAGAAAGTAAAATTCAAGTGCACTTGAATAAAGATATGGGAAGAATTGAAGGGAATAAAACAGTTGATTCAGTTATTTATAAAGATTCTAAAACTGGAAAAACCTTTCAAGTACCAGCTCACGGGGTTTTTATAGAAATTGGTTCTATCCCAGCAACAGGTTTTTTAAAAGGACTTTGTAAGTTTAACAAAAGAGATGAATTAGAAGTTGATTTTGAAAGTTGTGCTACTTCTTGCCCCGGACTCTTTGCAGCGGGAGATGTTAACAACGGCAGATGGAAACAAATAATTATTGCCGCTGGAGAAGGTGCTCGAGCAGCTTTATCTGTACATAAATATCTTCAACAATGAAAAATAGTAAAATAAAATCAATAAAAGCCAGAGAAATTTTAAACTCTAGATGTGAGTTTACAGTTGAAGCAGAAGTTGGAACAGATCAAGGGATTTTTATTGCTTCGGTCCCTGCTGGGGCATCAAAAGGACAATACGAAGCCAAAGCTATAGAGCCGTCAAAGGCAGTAGAAAACATTGAACAAATTATGGCCCCGAGATTAATTGGACAAGATCCAGCAAATCAAGAGAAAATAGATGAAATTTTAATTCAACTTGATAACACCAAAGATAAATCAAATCTGGGAGCAAATGCTATTTTAGCTGTTTCTATGGCTTGTTGCCGAGCCGGAGCAAGTTCCAAAAATATTCCTTTATATCAGCATATTAAAGAAAAAGGGGATTGGTTAAAACCTATGCCTTGTTTTAATATTTTAAATGGAGGAGCTCATGCGGGGAATGACTTAGATATTCAAGAATTTATGATTGTACCTCAAGAAGAAACCTTTAAAGAAAATGTTGAAATTGGAGTTAAAATTTATCAGGCCTTAAAAGAGATTTTAAAAGAAAAATATGGAAAACCAGCTATTAATCTTGGAGATGAGGGTGGCTTTGCTCCCAATATAAATAAAACAAAACAAGCCTTAGATTTAATAATGCAAGCGTCTGAATTAGCAAAATATTCTGAAAAAATAAAGATTGGATTAGATTGTGCGGCTACTCAATTTTATAAAAATAATCTTTATGAAATTGAAGGAGAAAAAAAGAATATTTCAGAGCTTTTAGAATTTTACAAAGATATTGCCAACCAATATCCTATTTTATTTCTGGAAGATCCTTTTGCGGAAAATGATTTAAATGGTTTTGCAGAAATAATGGGGGATAAAGGGTTAATTGAAAATATCATTGCGGATGACTTAACAGTAACAAATCCAGAAAAGATAAAAATGGCCCAAGAAAAGAGTTTATGTAATGGAATAATTTTAAAGCCGAATCAAATTGGGACTGTTACCGAAGTAATCAGAGCGGGGGAATTAGCAAAAAAGTTTGGATGGAAAATTATTGTTTCTCATCGTTCTGGTGATACTTGTGATAATTTTATTGCTGATTTAGCAGTTGCTATTTCTGCTGATTTTATAAAATCAGGAGCTCCAGCAAGGGGCGAACGTATTTCAAAATATAATCGTTTATTAAGAATATGAAAATTCTTTTTATGATTCTTGATGGGCTTGGTGACAGGCCTATAAAAGAATTAGGAAATAAAACTCCATTAGAAGCGGCTAAAACGCCTAATTTTGATTTTTTAGTAAAACAAGGTATTTGTGGTTTAGTTGAACCGGTTTATCGGGGAGATTTTCCCACATCCAAAGATGCCCATATGTCTTTGTTTGGTTATGATCTAAATAAATATTGTATGAAAAGAGGAGTATTTGAAGTATTGGGGATTGGGATGGAAATGAAGCAGGGAGACATAGCATTAAGAGGTGATTTGGCAAGTGTTGATGAAAATATGGTTATTGTTGATAGACGTTCTGGTAGAATTAAAGATAGTAAGCCCTTTATAAAAAAAATTCAAAATATAAAAATAAATGGAATAAGTTTTTTAGTTAAAGCCAGTGTTAATTATCGACTAGGAGTAATAATGAGAGGAAAGGGTCTTTCTGAAAATATTTCAGATAATGATTTACACAAAGAAGGTATTTTACCGCAAACAATAAAGCCTCTTGACGATTCCAAAGAAGCAAAATTTACAGCAGATGTATTAAATAAGTTTTTAAAAAAAACACATAAAATTTTAAAACCAGACAAATTAAATGAACAAAGAATTAAACAAGGAAAATTACCTGCCAACTATCTTTTGTTAAGAACTGCCGGTGAGATTAAGTTAACGCCTTCGTTTTTTAAAAGATATGGATTGAGAGCTTGTTGTGTGGCTGGAGGAGGACTATATAAAGGAATAGGGAAAGTTTTAGGAATGAACTTATTAAAACTAAAAGGAGCTACTGGTGATTTTAACACTGACATTGCCGAAAAAATAAAAACAAGTAAAAACGCTCTTGCTAATAAATATGATTTCTGTTTTTTACATATTAAAGCCACAGATAATTTTAGCCATGACGGAGATTTTTTAGGGAAAAAAGAATTTATTGAAAAAGTTGATAAATATATAACTCCCATTTTGTCTTTAAAAAATACTTTAATAGTGGTTACCGGAGATCATTGTACGCCTTGTGAATTAAAGCAACATAGTTGCGATCCAATACCAATTTTAGTCTTTGGCAATGGCCAGGATAATGTAGATAAATTTTCAGAAAAGGATTGTAAACATGGAAAAATCGGTCAGATAAAAAGCACAGCGCTAATGAATAAATTATTAACTTGTCAATTTTAAAGTAATTTGTTAAAATTAGCTATTAATTAAAAAATATATGGAGCAAAAAATGAAGATAAAGATTTGTTCAGCAGTTATCATCGCTTTAATCTCGGGGTTATTAGGAGGCATAGCTATGGGTTACCAAGGCGTTTTAGCCGATAAACTCTCTTTTTTGGTAAAAACTCCAGAAGAGGAAATTTTGATAGAAGACTCTCTTACAACAGCAGAAGTTGAAGAAAAAATAATAACCTACATAGAAGAGGAATTTGGCATTCCGGAAATTTCTTTAGCCACAACAACAACTTTTCAAAATGGGGTATATAGATTAAATCTAAAGATAGAAGATACAGACATTCCTCCTGTTTATGCCACGAAAGATGGTAGTCTTTTCTTCCCTGAGGCCAAAGAAATAATAAGTCCAGAAGAAAAAAAAGAAGTTGCTTGTCAGAGTATCAAAAAAACAGAACAACCTATGTTGGAAGCATTTGTTATGAGTTATTGTCCTTATGGCACACAAATGCAAAGAATTATAGATGAAGTCGTCAGAAATATTCCCGAATTGAAAAATAACATAAAAGTTAGATATATAGGTCAGATTCAGGATGGTAAAATAACCTCAATGCATGGAGAAGAAGAGGCCCAAGAAAATCTTACCCAAATATGTTTAAGAGAAGAGCAAGAAGATAAATTTTATTCTTATGTTTCTTGTTTTCTAAAAAAAGGAGAAAGTGCTTCTTGTTTAATTGATAGTGGTATTGATAAAGATAAGTTAGAATCCTGTAAAAAAGAAGAATCAAGAGGGTTAAGTTATGCCCAGGAAGATTTTGATTTAAATGCTAAGTATCAAGCTAGTGGCTCTCCAACTTTAATTTTAAATGAAGGAGAAGTCAGTGAATTTGATTTTGGAGGAAGGACAGCCGAAGCAGTAAAAAGTTTAATTTGTTGTGGGTTTGAAAACCAATCTCAAATTTGTGAAACTATTCTTAGTAAAGAAGAAGCGACAACTGGTTTTTCTGAAACTTACAGTTCGGGAGATTCAGGGTCTGGTAGTTGTGAATAATTAATAATAAACATATGAATGTTAAAGTATATAGTACGTCTGCTTGTCCATACTGCACAGCAGTAAAAGGCTTTTTGGAAGAGAATAAGATTGAATTTGAAGATGTTGATGTTTCCCAAAACCAAGAATCTATGGAAATGATTGTTGAAAAAACAGGTCAAATGGGGGTTCCAGTTATAGAAATTGATGGAGAATTTGTTATTGGTTTTGATCGTCAAAAAATTGTAGAATTATTAAATATTAAATAATATGATTAAAATTGCCATAAATGGATTTGGAAGAATAGGCCGGTCCACTCTGCGTATAATTTTAGATAAGTATCCCGAATTAAAAGTGGTAGCGATTAATGATTTAACGGAACCAATAATATTAGCTCATTTATTCAAGTATGATTCCTTATATGGGATTTATAAAAAACAAGTTGAAGTTGGCGATGGAGAAATAATAATTGATAATAAAAAAATAAAGATTTTCGCTAATCCTGCTCCCGAAAAACTACCTTGGAAAGAACTCGCTATAGATGTTGTTTTAGAATGTACAGGACATTTCCGAAGTTCAGTGGGGGCAAAAAAACATTTAGAAGCAGGTGCTAAGAAAGTAATTATTTCTGCTCCGGCTAAATCAGAAGATATCCCGACATATGTTTTAGGGGTTAATGCTCAGGAATATGATTCCCAAAAGGACAATATCATATCAATGGGCTCCTGCACTACAAATTGTTTAGCTCCTTTAGCTAAGATTTTAAATGAGGAATTTAAAATTGTTAAAGGGTTTATGACAACTGTGCATAGTTATACTAATGATCAAAAGATTTTAGATTTACCGCACAAAGATTTAAGAAGAAGCCGAGCAGCTGGTGTTAATATTATTCCGACAACAACTGGAGCTACAAAGGCAGTTGAAAAATGTTTGCCAGAATTAAAAGGAAAATTAGACGGATTAGCCTTAAGAGTTCCTACTCCTGTTGTTTCCATTGTTGATTTTGTTTGTGAAGTAGAAAAAGAAACTTCCGTGGAAGAAGTAAACAATCTTTTTGAAAAAGTTTCTCAAGCAGGAGATATGAAAAACATATTTGGATTTGAAAATTCCCCCTTAGTTTCTTCAGATTACAAAGGCAATCCAGATTCTTGTATTATTGACGGTTTATCGACAAAGGTGATGCAGGGAAACTTGATAAAAGTTTTAGCTTGGTATGATAATGAATACGGATATTCTTCTCGTTTAGCTGAAATGGCAAAATATATAAGTAAATAATTAAGATAAAGTAAGTTATTAAAGCAGGGGGCATGCCCCTGTTTTTTCGTTTTATTTAGGTTATAATAAGATAATAATATGAACAAAAAAGTTTTAATTGAAATTTCAGCTAGACATATTCATTTATCTCAAAAAGATTTGGAAGCGCTTTTTGGTAAAGGATATGAATTAAAAAAACTTAAGAAATTGAGCCAAGCAAACGATTTTGCGGCTCAAGAGAAATTAGATATTAAATTTGGGAAATATATACTTAGGGGAGTTAGGATAGTTGGACCAGTTCGCAAAGAAACTCAGGTTGAGATATCTTTAACAGATGCCTTTAACTTAAAAGTTGAGCCCGTGTTAAGATTATCTGGCAATTTAGAAGCAACGCCGGGGGCAATTTTAATAAAAGGTAAGAAAAAAAGAAGAATTAAACAAGGAGTTATTATTGCTCAAAGACATTTACATTGTAATTTTGAAGAAGCAAAAATATTAAAACTTAAAAATTCAAGTTTTATCTCTATAAAAAGTAAAGGCAAAAGAGGGATTACATTCCATAATGTAAAAGTTAGAGCAAAACAAGGCTATAACCTTTCTTTACATTTGGACACAGATGAAGGTAATGCCGCCGGGATAATTAAAAAAGGGGAAGGGACAATAATATGATTTTAGTTTTAAATTGCGGGAGTCAATCAATTAAATGGAAATTATTTAGAAGAGAATCTAAATCTATTTTGAAATTGGAAAAAGAAAATAAAATCGATATTTTTAAAGTTAAAGATTATAAAAATACTTTAATTAAAGAGCTTAAAAAAATAGATAAAAAGCATCTAAAAATAATAGGTCATAGATTTGTCTCCGGAGGTGATAAATTTAGAGACCCACTTGTAATCACCAAAAGTAATTTAAAACAATTAAAAAAGTTTAATAAATTTGCTCCTTTACATAATCCCTTTAATATTTTAGGCATAGAAATAGCCCAAAAGGCCTTTCCCAGCTCAAAGCAGATTGCTGTTTTTGACACAGGTTTTTATAAAGATTTACCTCCAAAGTCTTATATCTATGCTCTACCCAAAAATATCAGGGAGAAATTTGGGTTTAAAAGACTTGGCTTTCACGGAATATCTCATAAATTTGCTGCTGAACAGGCCAGTAAGCAAATAAAAAAACCATTTAAGAAATTAAAGATTATTACTTGTCATTTAGGAGGTGGTTCAAGTATAACAGCTATTAAGAATGGGAAAGCTATGGAAACATCAATGGGATTTACTCCCTTGGAAGGGCTCATGATGATGACTCGTACGGGAGACATTGATTCGGGAATTGTTTTAGAATTAGTTGGAAAATATTCGGTGAAAAAAACAAGTCAAATTTTAAATCATGAATCTGGGATTAAAGGATTATGTGGCGAAGATAAAATGCTGAAGGTTTTGAAAAGAAAAGACAAAAAAGCGAAACTTGCTTTAGATATTTTTGTTTATAAAATCAAAAAATATATTGGAAGTTATTATGCTATTTTAGATGGGTGCGATTTATTAGTTTTTACGGGGACAATTGGGTACGGTTCATCAAAAATTAGAAATATGATTTGCCAACATTTAGGAATTTTAAAAAATACAAAAATCTTAGCTATTAAAACAGACGAAGAATTAGAAATAGCTATGGAAATTAATAAATTAAAAAAATATGAATAAACAAGAGAGAAATATTCTGTGGTTTAAAGAGATTTCTAAAAATGATACGCCTCTTGTCGGAGGAAAGAATGCTTCTCTGGGAGAGATGTATTCCAAGCTTGTGAAAAAGGGAGTTAATATTCCCAATGGTTTTGCCTTAACTTCTAAGGCCTATTGGTATTATTTAAAGGCCAATAAAATTGATAGAAAAATAAAAGATCTCTTTAAAAAATTTAATCCTAAAAGTATAAAAAGCTTAGAACAAACAAGCAAACAAGCCAGAAGTATTATTTTGCAAGGTGAAATTCCAGAAGACTTAAAAAAAGATATTTTTAAAAAATATAAAATTCTTTCTCAAAATTATAAAGATAAATTTACCGATGTTGCTGTTCGTTCTTCGGCAACTGCCGAAGATTTGCCAAGTATTTCAGCAAAAGAGATGGTATTAGGGAAAATAGGAGGGAAGATAAAATACATTAAAATGGAAGAATTTTTTGAATTATCAAAAATGGGTGAAAACAAAAATAAAATAATTTATATCCCATCTCTATCAAAAGGAAGAAAAGTAAAATGGCAAAAAGTAAATGAAATTTATCGACATCCTGCTAATAACAAAATTTTACATAAAATTACCACTAAAGGTGGAAGAGAAATTACAATAACATCCAATCATTCTTTAATTGCTTTGGATAATGATACTTTTGAAACTAAAATAATTTCCATTGATCAAATCGATGATTCTACTAGAATTCCATCGGTTAAACATCTTCCATTAATTGAAAGTGCGCAAAAAGTAATAGATGTTAGGCAAACTATAAAATCCATACCGGTAATCGTAAACAACGGCAGGATAAAAACAAACAGTAAAAATACCCTAGATCAACAATATGGGCTACCTTCTAAAATTAATATAAATAAAGATTTTGCATATTTTCTTGGCATTTATCTGGCAGAAGGATCTATTTATGAAAAAAATAGTTGTATTGATATTTCTTGCGATTTAAGATCAACATTAGATAGAGTGAGAAAGTTTTATAAATCAATCAATAGTTATAACGATAAAAAAATAAAGTATAAAAGAAAAGTGAGAATCCAAAATGTCATTTTATCTGCTTTCCTTCGTGATACTACCGGAGTGCCACTACCTTTTAAGGGCAAGGGGAGGTCATGCAAAATAAAATATGTGCCTGATTTCCTTTTTACTCAGACAAAAGAAATAATAGGTGAATTTTTGAAAGGATTATTTGATGGAGATGGTTGGATAGATAAGCATAGTATAGGATATTGTTCTTTATCAAAAAAGTTAATTGGAGGAATAGCAGGGTTGTTAGAAATGCTTAAAATAAATTATTATATCGGTAAAAAATGTACCACAATAACCATCCCATCAAAGGATGCTCAAAAATTTAAACAACTTATTGGATTTTTTGGAGATAAAAAAAATCAAAGAAAATTAGAATTACTCATTAAAAACTATAATAAGATGGAAAAACACCAAGATTTTATAGATACTTTTCCTGCTAGTAAAAGAATTTCAGAACTTTTAGAAAAAAATTTAAAACCAGAAATTAATTTACAAGAAGTTGAAATTGTTATTTGTCCAAAATGTAAGGGGGAAATGGTAAAAAAAGGATATTATCTTGACCATAAAAATAATAGAACAAAGATACAGCGTTACAAGTGTACAAATTGTGGTTTTTCGCCAGGGGTAAAAACTACTTATTCCTTAAAGAAAAAAATGGTTTCAAAACCTCTTTATTATAATGAACTTGGTCAATTTAAAAAAGATGGGACACCTTGGAATAAAGGGAATAGAAAAAAATTGATTACTTATGGAATTTCTTATTTAAAAAAAATAGCCGAGAAAACAAATTCAAAAGAATTATTGGAAATAGTAAATAGCGACGTTATATGGGATAAGGTAGAGAAAATTGAACGGATAAAGTATTCAGGATATGTTTATGATTTTGTTGTGCCTGATACACAAAATTTCGTAGCTGGATTAGGAGGAATAGTCACTCATAATACAGCAAGTTTTGCCGGTGCCCACGAAACATATTTAAATGTTAAAGGAGAGGAAGATTTATTTAAGGCAGTTAAAAAATGTTTAGCATCTCTATTCAATGCTCGAGCCATTGCTTACCGCGAAGAAAAAGGATTTGATCATTTAAAAATAGCTCTTTCGGTAGGCATTCAGAAGATGATTAGAAGTGATTTAGCATCATCGGGTATAATGTTCACCCTTGACACGGAAACTGGTTTTAGAAATGTAGTTGTCATTAATTCAATTTATGGGATAGGAGAAATGATTGTTAAGGGATTAATAACACCAGATGAATTCTTTGTTTTTAAGCCCATGCTCAAAAACAAAAAATATATGCCGATTATTCTTAAAAATTTAGGCCGAAAAAATAAAGAATACATTTATAATAAAAAAGGAGGATTAAAACAAATTTCTGTTTTTAAGGATAAACAATTAAAGTTTTCTTTATCTGATAAAGAAATTTTAATATTGGCAAAATGGGGTTGCTTAATTGAAAAACATTATGGACTTCCTCAAGATTTAGAATGGGCCAAGGATGGAAAATCGGGAAAACTTTTTATTGTCCAATCTAGACCAGAAACAGTTCATTCTTTAGAAAAATCTGTTATTTATCAAGAATACAAAATAAAAACAAATAAAAAACCGGCTTTAGTTGGTACAGCTATTGGAGATAAGATTGGGACAGGGAAAGTTCACATCATTTCTGATGTTTCTAAAATGTCTGAATTCAAAAAAGGAGAAGTATTAGTTACTAAAATGACTGATCCAGATTGGGTAAGTATTATGTATTTAGCTTCAGCGATTGTAACAGACGAAGGATCCAAGGTTTGCCATGCGGCTATTGTTTCTAGGGAGTTGGGAATACCTTGTGTTGTGGGAACCGAAAAAGCAACAAAAACTTTTAAGAATGGCCAAGAAATTACAGTCGATTGTACTCAAGGATTGAATGGAAAAATCTATGCTGGAAAAGTACCTTTTGAAATAAAGAGATATAATTTAAAAAAGGTTCCAAAGTTGAGAACTAAAATGATGATTAATATCGGAGCTCCAGAAATTGCTTTCAAAACATCTTTTTTACCGAATGATGGAGTAGGGTTGGCCAGAGAAGAATTTATTATTGCGGAAAAGATAAAGGTTCATCCTTTAGCTCTTTACCATTATAAAAAACTAAAGAAATCAAAAGATAAAAATATTTTAAAGATTATTCAGAAGATTGATCAGATTACAATTGAACATAAAGATAAAAGAGAATACTTTGTTAAAGAACTAGCCGAAGGAATTGCTCAAATTGGTAGTGCTTTTTGGCCTAAGCCGGTAATTGTTAGATTTTCGGATTTTAAAACGAATGAATATGCCAAATTAATAGGAGGAGAATTATTTGAACCAGCTAATGAATCAAATCCAATGTTAGGCTGGAGAGGAGCTTCCCGATATTATGATGAAAAATTTAAACCAGCTTTTTTAATGGAATGTGAAGCCATAAAAAGAGTACGTGATGTTTTTGGATTGAAAAATATCAAGTTAATGATTCCTTTTTGCAGAACAGTAGAAGAAGGAAAAAAGGTTTTGGCCTTAATGGGGAAATCGGGACTTAAAAGAGGGAGAGATGGTTTAAAGGTTTATGTAATGTGTGAAATTCCTTCAAACGTTATTTTAGCAGAAGACTTTTTAAAGATATTTGATGGTATGAGTATTGGGTCTAACGATCTTACCCAATTAACATTAGGGATTGATAGGGACAATGCTTCTCTACAGAAAATTGGCGATGAAAGGAACTTAGCGGTGAAAAAGATGATTAAACAAGTTATTCAACTCTGTAATAAGAAAAAGAAGTATTGCGGAATTTGTGGCGAAGCAGCCTCTGTACCTGATTTCGCCAGATTTCTGGTAAATTGTGGGATAGAATCCCTTTCTGTGAATCCAGATTCTGTTATAAAGACAATGCTTTTAATAAATAAAGTAGAGAAAAAATTAAAAAATGGATAGCTATAAAAAAATTAATATTTATGAATTCTTAACAGATAATAATATAATTCATGTTAAATTAGATGAATTGTTCCTTAGGGAGATAAAAGAAAAAATAATTCAGAAATATGATTCTTTAAAAAAATATAACTCTCGGAAGTTAAAAATTTGCTACGAAACTTTAAAGGCAGAATTTAGTAAAAATAAATATTTTAAATTTAAAAGATTATTAAAAATAGCTAAAGATATAAGTATTTCTAATAGGGAAATTTTCAGCCATATAGAAGTATTTTTTGCTAGAGGATCAAAGACGGGAAGAGAGTTAATTTTGCCGAAAGAGATCAGAATTGATGAACAATTTGCTGAAGGATATGCTTTATATTTAGCAGAGGGTGATAATGGTTCTAATGGGCATACCATACCCAGAAAAGTTAGATTTACAAATTCAGAATTTTCTGTTTTAAAGTATTTTCAAGAATGGTTACTTAAATATTTTCCGAATAATAGTTATTATTTTAAAGCTCTTATTCCTAATGATAAAACTTTTACCAAAAGAGACTATGATTACATAAAAACTTGTTTCAAATTAAAAGATTCCCAAATAAAAACTAAAAGGTGTAAATGGAAAAAGAAAACAGGTTTTGTATATAGAGTTTGTTGTGATCAAGCCATTCTTATTGACTTAATTCTTTCTTTAAAAGAAACAATTAAAGAAGTATGCAAGAAGGATAAAAAATTAGCAGCTGCTTATATTAGAGGTATGATGATTGGCGAAGGAACTTGCTATTTCAATAAAAGCAGATATGTTAGAATTGAAATGAAAAACGAGAAAGAAATAAAGTATATTTATAAATTGTTGAAATTATTAGGATATAATTGCAAACTTTCTTTAAGGAGTAACAGAAAAGATATGTGGAGTACCTATATAGGAGCAAAACAGTTAAAAAAGTTTTATGAAGAGATTGGTTTTGGAGTCCATCAAAAAAGGCAAAGTATTTTGAAAAAGGCGGTTAATAAAAAACTTAGAATAAATCAATATGTTTGACATAATTACATTTGGTTCAGCCACAATAGATACTTTTTTGAAATTAGCCAAAAAAGATTATCAAATCTTAAAAAAGGATAAATCTTCAAACCAAAGAACATTTTGCATTCCTTTAGGTGCTAAACTTTTAGTTGATGAATTAAGTATTTTAAGTGGAGGAGGAGGGACAAATACTGCTTGTACTTTTTCCAAACAAGGCTTTAAAGTTAATTATGTTGGAAAAGTTGGTCAGGATAAAAGTGGAGAACATATAATAGAAGAGCTTAAAGAATTTAAAGTGGGGACAGAGTTTATAAAAAAAGATAACAAAAAGGTTACGGCTTTCTCTGTTATTTTATGCACGTCGGTTGGAGAAAGAACAGTCTTGGTTTATAAAGGAGCTTGCCATTTTATGGAGAAAAATGATATACCTTGGAATAAAATAAAAAATACAAAATGGTTTTACTTAGCCCCTTTGAGTGGAAAAACTTCTAAGCTTTTTAAATTATTAGTTAATTTTGCTAAAAAAAATAATATAAAAATTGCAGCTAATCTAGGAAATAGTCAGATAAACCTAGATAGAAAAATCTTAAATCCAATTCTTTCTAAACTAGATGTTCTTATTTTAAATAAAGAAGAAGCAAGTTTACTTACCAAAGTTTCAGTTGAGAAAAAGATGATAAAAAAGCTCTGTTCACTTTGTAAAGGAATTATTGTGGTGACCAAGGGCAAAAAGGGGTCAATAGTATCTGATGGGAAATATATTTTTAAAGCCGGAATACCGCCAATATTAGCCAAAGAAGCTACTGGGGCTGGTGATTCTTATGCCAGTGGATTTATAAGTGGACTTTTGAAAAAAAATAGTATAGAATATGCTATTGAATTAGCAACTGCCAATTCTACAAATTGTACTCAGAAGATTGGAGCAAAAAATGGATTGTTGCCAAAAAATAAATGGGGTTCTTGGCCCAAGGTGAAAGTTAATAAAAAACGATTATGAAAATTACATTAGACAGAACAAAATGTATTGGTTGTGGATCTTGTATTGCATTGTGTCCAAAGTTTTTTGAGATAGACGAAGAAGGAAAAGCTCATTTGAAAAAAAGTAAGTTAGACAATAAAACAAATAAAGAAACATTAGAAGTATCAAAACCGGAATGTGCAGAAGAAATAATAGATGTTTGTCCGGTGGAGGCTATAAAAATTTATGACAATAATTAAAGCAAAAGTTAGAGACGAATCTAAAGAAAAAAATAACTTTCTGAGGAAAAATGATTTCATTCCTGCTGTTTTATATGGAGAAGGAATTAAAAATATTTCTTTAAAAATTAATGCTAAAGATTTTGAAGAAGCACATAAAGAAGCTGGAGAGAGTTCATTAATCACTCTGGAAGTAGATGGCCAGGAATTTTCTGTTTTGATTCATCAAATAGCTCGAGGACCTATCCAAGGAGAATTTTTACATATTGATTTTTATCATCCTTCTACTAAAAAGAAAGTTGAAACAGAGATACCTTTGGTTTTTGAAGGAGAAGCGCCAGGAGTTAAAGAATTAGGAGCCATTTTAGAGAAACAGTTTTATGAATTAGAGGTTAAAGGGTTGGCTAAAGATCTTCCTAAAGAAATTGTTGTTAATGTTAAAAGCTTAAAAACATTTGAAGATAAAATACTTATTAAAGATTTAAAAATTCCTGAAAATATAGTATTTCTAAAAGATCCTCAAGAAATTGTTGCTCATCTAGCCCAACCAAGAGATATTGAGAAAGAGCTTGCCGAAGAAGAAAAACCAGAAGAAGTTGCGGAAGAAGGAGAGGAAGTTAAAGAAGGAGAAGAGGCTAAAGAAGGAGACAAATTAGAAAAACAAAAAGAAGGACCTAAGAAATAATTTCATTAAAATGTTTCCTCGTTTTTCGAAGACAATTTTCTACTCTATTTTAATAGCAGTGTTTTTATTAATTGGTTTTACTATTTTTGCTCAAGAAAACCTTGAGGAAATTTGTGAGTGGGGAAAAATTGAAAATAAACCAGATAATCTTTCAGATACAGAATACGAAGATTTATTAAAACAATGCCAAGAATATTATCAGGACCTTAGTGCGGAGATAGAAAAAGATGTTAATAAAACCAAAGGAGAAAAAGATACTCTCCAAAATAAAATTTATATTTTAAGAAATACAATAAAAAATTTAGATTCTCAGATATATCAAGGAAATATAATGATTAAAGATCTTTCAGGTCAAATTTATAGTACGCAGGGATCAATTGATCAAACCAATTTAAAGATTGATGAAATTAAAAATAATTTATCCAATATTTTGCAATTACAATACGAAAGTGATCAACAAAGTCCGACGGTCATATTATTAAAAAATGAAACCTTTACAGATTTCTTGAACGAGTTGATGGAGTTAGAGAGATTAAGTCTAAAAACTAGAGAATTTTTAAAAAATATTAAAGATTTGAAAATTAGTTTGGTTTCTCAAAAAGATGAAATGGATGGAGAGAAAGATGACTTAGAGAATGTAGTCATGATCCAAGGCATTAAAAAACAAGAAAATGTCCAAACAAGACAAGAACAGGAAAGTGTTTTAAAAATGACGGAAGCAGAATATCAAAAGCAACTTAAAGAAAAAGCAGAAGCAGAAAAAAAAGTCGCTGAAATAACAAGCAGAATCTTTGAGTTAATTGGGGTACCAGAGAAGCTAACCTTTGGAAAGGCCCTAGAAATTGCTAAATATGTAGAAAGCATAACAGGAGTTAGATCTGCCTTTTTATTGGCAATAATCACCCAAGAATCGGCGTTGGGTAGAAATGTCGGTCAGTGCTATTTAAAAAATTCATCAACAGGAGAGGGGGTAAGAATTTATAATAATGAAAACGTCTCGCGTGTAATGAATCCGTCAAGAGATGTAACTCCTTTTTTAAAAATTACAGAAGAATTGGGTCGGGAACCTAAAAATACTCCAGTTTCTTGCTGGATACCAATGTACTATAAGGGGAAACCATACGGTTGGGGAGGAGCAATGGGACCAGCTCAATTTATTCCCTCTACATGGGTTTTATATAAAGACAAACTAAAGACAATTATTGGAAAGCCGGCAGATCCTTGGGATGTAAAAGATGCTTTCTTAGCCTCAGGTTTGCTTTTAGGAGATAACGGAGCAGCGCTTAATGAGTGGAAAGCAGCTATGAGGTATTTTTCAGGGTCTTCTTGGACAAAATATGAAGAAAGCTATGGAAATTTGGTAATTGCTCGGACTAATTGTCTCCAAACTTTTATTGACTATGGCACGATAACTGCTAGATGCGATAAGTTAATTTTTATTCCAAAGTAAGGTAATAATTATAGAGAAAAATAAAAAAATACGGGTTTTTAGCCCGTTTTTTAATTTAATATTTATTTTTTTAACGAAGAGCTTTAATAATTGGTCTTAAGTTCCCCGACATTATCTTTTCTATATTATAAAACTTTTTGTTAATACGATGATCAGTAACTCTATCTTGGGGAAAATTATAAGTCCTGATTTTTTCTGACCGGTCAGCATTACCAATTTGTTGTCTTCTTTCTCCGGATATTTTATTTTCTATTTCTTTTCTTTCTTGTTCAAAGAGCCGCGCTTTCAAAATTTCCATAGCAGCTTTTCTATTTTCTTCAAGATTTCTTGTGGTTTGAGATGTAACAATTATTCCACTTGGAGCATGAGTTAAACGGATAGCAGTTTGACGTTTATTAACATTTTGCCCTCCAGGACCAGATGATTTAAAGAAATCCATTTTAATGTCAGAAGATTTTATTTGTATTTGTGTTGTTTCTGGTTTTTCCAAAACAGCCACAGAAACGGTTGAAGTATGTATTCTATTTGCCTTTTCTGTTTTGGGAACTCTTTGGACACGGTGAACACCTCCTTCGTGTTTCATTTTTAAGAAAGCATCTTTCCCTTTTATTTCAAAAGTAATTTGTTTAAGTCCCCCAAATTCTGATTGGTGAGAATCTAAAACTCTTGTTTTCCAATCTTGGGTTTCAGCATATCGGGAATACATTTTAAATATATCCTGTGCAAAAAGGGCGGCTTCTTCGCCGCCAGCGCCTGCTCTTATTTCTATAATAATGGAAGACATATTACTTTTTTTTCTTGGCTAATCTTTGTCTAAACTTTTGGACTTGTCCAGCAGTATCAACTATTCTCTCTCCGCCAATATAAAAAGGATGGCATTTTGAACAAATTTCAGTTTCAATTATTTCTTTTGTTGAGCCAATTTCAAAAGTGTTTCCACAAGCACAATGGACTTTTGCTTTTTCAAAATATTTAGGGTGTATGTTTTTCATCTTTTACATAATAGCATCAGGGACTTGAAAAATCAAGAGCAATGTTGTAAGATACTATTATAATTAATTAATATATGAGTATTATAAAGAAAAACAATTTTAATATTGATAGCGACGAGATGATGAAAGCTGGAGTCCATCTTGGGCACAGAGTGTCTAGGCTTCATCCTAAAATGAAGGATTATGTTTTTGGAGTTAGAAATACAATCCATATTATTGATTTAGAAAAAACAGTTGTCGAATTTGAAAGAGCATTAGATTTTATAAAAGAGTTAGTTAAAAAACAAGAAACAATTCTTTTGGTAGGGACTAAAACTCCTTTAAGGAAGTTAACCAAAGAAATAGCAAATGACTGCAATATACCTTATGTTAGCGAGAGATGGCTGGGAGGAACATTTACGAATTTTAAAATTATTTTAAAACGAATGAAATATTTTAAAGAGCTAGAAAGAAAAAAGAAGGAAGGGGAATTGGATAAATATACCAAAAAAGAAAGAAATGAATTTGACAAAGAATTGAACAAATTAGAGTTAAAATTTGGGGGAATAAAAAATCTAGAAAAAATCCCAGAAGCAGTTTTTGTTTGTGATGTTAAAAAAGATATCTTGGTTATAAAAGAAGCGATTGCTAAAGGTATAAAAATTATAGCTATCACCGATACAAATGTTGATCCCAGCTTAATTGATTACCCTATTCCAGCGAATGATGATGCCATAACTTCTGTTAGATATATTTTGGAAAAAGTTAAACAAGTAATTTTAAGTTCTAAGCCTAAAAAATAAAAATATGGTAGATATTGATAAAATTAAACAACTTCGTCAACAAACAGGTATCGGTTTTTCAGAATGTCAAAAAGCATTAGAGCAAGCTAATGAAGATATTGAAAAAGCTAAAAGTATATTAAGAGAGAAAGGAAAACAAATAGCCGAAAGTAAATTCTTAAGAAAAACAGAGCAGGGGATTGTGGAAAGTTATTTACACCCGGGAGGTAAAATCGGGGTGCTGATAGAAATTTGTTGTGAATCAGATTTCGTAGCCAAATCCCCAGATTTTAAAAAATTAGCTCATGAAATTTGTTTACAGATTACCGCTATGAAACCTTTATTTTTAAATGCAGATGAAATTTCGGAAGAGTTTTTAGATGGAGAGAAAAAGATTTATAATAAACAATTTGAAGGTTCTGGAAAGCCACAAGAAATGATTGACCAAATTATTGAAGGTAAATTATCAAAGTATAAAAAAGAAGTTTCTCTTTTAGATCAGCTTTGGATTAAAGATACAACAAAAACAATTAAAGATTTAATTTTTGAATATAGTTCAAAACTAGGAGAGAATATTACTCTTAAGAGATTTGTTAGATACGAAATATAAATCTAAGCCGAGATAGCTCAATGGTAGAGCAACGCTTTTGTAAAGCGTAGGTTGGGGGTTCGAGTCCTCTTCTCGGCTCATATTTGACTTGACATTAAGAATAAAATAAGTAAAATAAGAATACGGAAATAAAGAGTTCTTTCCAACTTCATTTTATTAGATATTGTTTTATCTAATCTTGTGAACTTTATTAAAGCTAGATTATATTTAATAAAGTAAATATTGTTTTTTCTAGTTTATTTTTTGTCCGCTGAAATAATCGGACGAGTTTCTTTGAGAGTTTGATCCTAGCTCAGGATGAACGCTGGCGGCGTGGATAAGGCATGCAAGTCAAACGATCCATCTTCGGATGGGTAGTGGCAAACGGGTTAGTAACACGTAGATGACATACCCCAAAGTCCCGCATAACTCGTTGAAAGGCGAGTTAATTCGAGATAGTCTAATAATTGTAAAAATTATTAGTAAAGTGATACTTTGTATTTTCGCTTTGGGAATGGTCTGCGGCCTATCAGCTTGTTGGTGAGGTAATGGCTCACCAAGGCAATGACGGGTAGGGGGTGTGAGAGCACGGCCCCCAACAGAGGCACTGAGACACGGGCCTCACTCCTACGGGAGGCAGCAGTCGAGAATCTTCGACAATGGGCGAAAGCCTGATCGAGCGACGCCGCGTGCAGGAATAAGACCTTCGGGTTGTAAACTGCTTTAAAGGAAGAAGAATCTACTTTTTGTAGATGACGTTATTCCTAGAATAAGGGGGTGCTAACTCTGTGGGTCCAAAATAACGGACCTTAGGCGCAGAGCTTTGATGGTAACATCGAGGAAGGAAATCTCGCTATATGCTGGAAACTCTATTTATGTCCGCTGTAATTCCTGATAAAATTAATATATCAGGGCACGTAAATAGACAATCAGCAGGCAATTGACGATTTGTGTAGTTTTATACTATGCAAGCGGCTAAAATTCATAAGTTGAATCTTAGTAGTAGTCGTCAAGTGCCTCAGAGACTACACGCGAGACCCCGCTAATATTTATAAAATATAAGTGGTGCGGGTGATGATATAGTCCAGTTAAAAATTGTATGAATGAAAAAATTAAAGCAATTTTAATAGGGTTAATTTTAGGTGATGGTTATCTTACGCCATTTGTTGGCAGAAGTCGTCAATCTCGAATAGAGATAAAAGGCGATAATAAAAGTCTGTCTTATCTTAAATGGCTACATTCAGAATTAAAGCCAATAGGGGTTTCAGATTTGAAACCCAAGAAAAACTATCATCAACATCGGTTCTATACTAAAACTACTAAGGAGATAGGTGAATTAAGAAAATTATTTTATCCAAGTGGACAAAAAATTGTTCCACGAAATATAAAAAAGTTTCTTAAAGATCCACTAAGTCTGGCAGTTTGGTATCAAGATGATGGGACCCTAGATTGTCGTAGTAAATATCATTACAATGCGTTATTTGCTACACATTGTTTTTCATTCAGCGATTGCAAGTTACTTGTAAAAACATTAAGTAAAAATTTTAACCTTGATGTAAGAGTGTGTAAATGTCAAATGCGTGGAAAAATAAATTATCGACTTTACATTACTTCCTCAAGCATGACTCATTTTATAAGTTTAATTAAACCTTATATAAATCCATGTTTTGAGTACAAAATTCGCAAGTTTAACTAGCCAGCAGCAGCGGTAATACAGAGCCCCCGAGCGTTATCCGGATTTATTGGGCGTAAAGGGTCCGTAGACGCCTCATCAAGTTTCTTGTTAAATCTTCAGAGCTCAACTTTGAAGCTGTGGGAAAAACTAATGAGGTAGAGGGCGTTAGAGGTTAGCGGAACATACGGTGTAGGGGTGATATCCGTTGATATCGTATGGAACACCAAAAGCGAAGGCAGCTAACTGGGACGACCCTGACGTTGAGGGACGAAAGTGTGGGTAGCGAAGAGGATTAGATACCCTCGTAGTCCACACCGTAAACGATGGATACTAGCTGGTGGAAGTGTCGACCCTTTCACTGGCGAAGCTAACGCGTTAAGTATCCCGCCTGGGAAGTACGACCGCAAGGTTGAAACTCAAAGGAATAGACGGGGGTCTACACAAGCGGTGGACCACGTGGCTTAATTCGACGATAAGCGAAAACCTTACCAGGGCTTGACATGTTAAGTGAAAATTCACTGAAAGGTGAACTCCGCAAGGCACTTAATACAGGTGCTGCATGGTTGTCGTCAGCAGGTGCCGTGAGGTGCTCCCTTAAATGGGGAAACCTGCGCAACCCTTGCTCTATGTTTTATTTGTCATAGAGAACTGCCTTATTTTATAAGGAGGAAGACGAGGATGACGCCAAATCAGCATGGCCCTTATGCCCTGGGCCGCACACGTGGTACAATGGCCGGTACAAAGAGTTGCCAAAGCGTAAGCTGGAGCTAATCTCATCAAAGCCGGTCTCAGTTCGGATCGAGGTCTGAAACTCGACCTCGTGAAGTTGGAATCGCTAGTAATCGCGTATCAGCTATGTCGCGATGAATATGTCCCTGGACCTTGTACTCACTGCCCGTCACATTAGGGAAGTTGGTGGTAGCCGAAGTTCCGTGCAAGCGGACCTAAGCTAAAATCAGTGACCAGAATGAAGTCGTTGGTGCAAACTGCATGTTGCGACCTTTAAGAGGTAACTCTTAAAGACAAACTTGGCTATATGCTGGAAAACCTGTGAATCTAGGACTACTCATGTTAAAATAAAATATATGAGTGATAATGTTTCTAGTGCAGACAATCAGCAGGGAAGTCTCCGCCAGTTAGCGGATGACCCCTCAGAGACTACACGCCGAGCTCCTTTTTTTAAAGAAATAAGAATCCTTAGAAAAAGGATGGTGATATAGTCCATGCCTTATAGCGATATAGGGGTAACATGAACAAGGCACGGCTAGGGGAACCTGGTCGTGGATCATTTCTTTTTTATATTTGTTTGTTATTTCTCTACTTAGTAGAGTAGGCAAACAGGCCGATAAAAGTTGAAGAATGAGAATTCTTTCCTTAACTTTTTGATGTTGGTCAATCCATCTTTAAAAATTGACTGTCAACTCATAAACTCGTCCGATTATTTTATCAGACAAAAATATATTAGAAAAAACAATTGAATTTTATACTAGGCGGAGACATTGTCTCCGTTTTTAGTTGTTGACTTATTAATTGAGAAAGGTATTATATTATAATATATTTAAATTTAGGGCAGGTAGTTCAGTGGTAGAACGCTTCTCTGATAAAGAAGAGGTGGGAGGTCCGATTCCTCCTCTGCCCACTAATTAAAAATTATGTTTGAAAAAGAAAAAAATGGGCCTATAGATTATAGTAAATTTTTTGAAGAAGAAAGAAAGAAACCAGAGACAAAAGAAACTTTTTCTTCTAAAAAAAAGAAATCTTTTTTAAATAATTTAAAAAGTTTTTGGGATGGAGCAGATAAAAAAACAAAAATAGAAATAATAGTTTTTTTAGCATTAGTTTCTTTAACTATAATTATTTTAATATTTTATATGGCTCAATCAGATATTGGAGTTAGTGAGAATTCATTTTATGTTCCAGCGGCTGAGTAAAGTTTAATTTTTAAAATTAAAATGGAAAATCAAAGGATTAAATTTGGTTTTACTTTAATAGAATTATTAGTTGTAATTTCTATTATAGGGCTTTTAGCTTCAATAGTTTTAGTTTCTTTTCCAGGAGCTATGAAGAAGGTGAGAGATGCAGAGAGATTGCAAGACATAAGCCAAATTCTTACGGCCCTTACCATATATAGAGCAAACGAAGGTCAATATCCTGGGCCAACTAGAGATTATGGGGAGTGCGAAGGCTGTGGATGTTGGGACACTTCAACTATTGATAATGATGGAGATGGCAATCCATTTATAGACCCATTAATAGATACGGATACAGTAACTATAGTTCCTGTAGACCCCGTGGGAACAGGAACTTGTGGTGGTTTTACTTACCGTTATTATCGATATGGAGCTGGGTCTTCTCATTGCGACGCTTTTAAAGGAGCATTCTTTGTTTTAGGCATTAATGATATGGAAACCAGTGTAAGGCCTCACCCAGATAGTCCTGGTTGGAGTTGTCCAGACAGAAATTGGCAAAATGAATTTGATTGGGTCACTGGAGGATTTGAAAATTAGGTTGGTTATTTTTTTAAAATCAGCTATAATAAATATAATAAAAGATTATTATATTTTATTTTTTAAATTGATAAACTAGATATGAAAAATAATATTTATTTTAGAACGAAAGGATTTACTTTAATTGAACTATTAATTGTAATTGCTATTATAGGAATTTTAGCTTCTGTAGTTTTGATTTCTTTCCCTTCTTCTACTGCTAAATCAAGAGACTCAAGCAGAATGCAAGAATTAAAACAAATACAAATGGCCTTAAGAATATATTACGATATTAATCACGAAATGCCTCTAAATAGGGGAGGATCAGGGGTTCCTTATTGCGATAATAATCCAGATTTTTTACAAGAATTAGTAGATGGAAAGTTTTTGCCTAAAATTCCAAAAAGTTCAAGTGGATCCAGTTATTGTTATTATGATTATGGTGCTGACGATGCAAATGAAGCAGGAGCATTATTGGGGTTTCAAACAGAAAGTTATGAAGGGACTGGTCTGGATGGGACATGTAGACTTTCGGGTTTATCTTGGTGTGCCGTTGGTGATAGTAATTGGTATTGTCTTTGTACTCCGTATTCCCCCTATTGGTAATTGAAAGGGGCCCATGGCTTAATGGTAGAGTATTGGTTTTGCATACCAAAGGTGGGAGTTCGATTCTCCCTGGGTCCACAATATTTAATTTAAAGGTCGAATCTAAATAATTTTAATAAATAATAATATGGTTGAAGATTGGTCAGGTATTACATTATTATCTTTGCAAAATTTTTGGGAGGGATTTTTAAATTTTGTGCCTCATCTTATTGGAGCAATAATTATTCTTTTAATTGGTTGGTTTATATCTGATTGGATTGGTAAGTTGGTAACAGAGATTTTAAAGAAATTAAAATTTGATAAAATCTTTGAGCGGACTCAATGGCAAGATGCTTTGGAAAAAGCAGACTTTAAAGTTTCCGTATCTTACTTTATTGGAGAACTTACTCAATGGATATTAATGATTGTCTTTTTATTAGCATCTGTTGAAATTTTAGGCAGTCGTCAATTGGCTCTTGTTCTTAATAAAATAATCAATTGGTTGCCTAATCTGATAGTAGTGGTTTCAATTTTTGTGATAACGGTAATTATTGCCGATTTCATTAAAAAAATAATTCAAGCATTTGTTGAAAAAGCAGGAGTGTCTCACACTAAATTTGTAGGTTCAATTGTTCAGGCTTCAATTTGGATTTTTGCTATTTTTGCTATTTTAGCCCAACTTGAAATTGCGAAAGGATTGATTGAGATTCTATTTACAGGAATTGTTGCTTTAATAGTAATTAGTTGTGGTATTGCTTTTGGTTTAGGTGGAAAAGATTTAGCTCGAGATATTCTACAGGGCCTAAGAAATAGATTAAAATAAAGTCTTAATTTAATACCTTATTTGAAATAAAGATTGCTTAACCTGGTTAGGCAATTTTTATTTAGGGGTTGACAAGAGTCTGCTTATTTGTTAACTTTAGTCTTGATTAATATGCCAAAGATATTCAAAGAACTCAGACAATAAAAAGCGGCTAAACTGTCATAGGTTTAGATTAAAATAGCCGCTTATGGGCGGTTTTTTATTTTACTGAATTATTGATTTATGTTCTTTCCAATTGAATATAATTGTAATTTGTAATTACTAATTACTAGCCAAAGGAATTGTCTAAAGATAATTTTAAAGGCGAATGGTGGATGCCTTGGGAGTGGGAGGCGATGAAGGACGTGGTGTGACTGCGATAAGCCTCGGGGAGATGTTTAGCAATCTTTGATCCGGGGATCTCCGAATAGGGAAACCTGTCTATCCAAAAGATAGACAACTCGCTGTAAAGCGAGTAGCGAACCTGGGGAAGTGAAACATCTCAGTACCCAGAGGAAAAGAAAATAATGTTAGTGCTTGCACTAACGCATTCCCTTAGTAGTGGCGAGCGAAAAGGGAAGAGCCTAAACCATATAAAATGCTTTTTGTATTTTATGCGGGGTTGTAAGAAAATAATGTCGGAGCTAAATGTATTTATATATTTAGTTTCTGAGGGAGAGAATTTAGGTAAATTTGTTAGGGGAAATTTCCTGGAAGGGAATACTATAAAGGGTGATAGTCCCGTACCTGAAAACTTTTTTACGCTCCTTGTTATTTCTCTTGAGTACCTCAGGAAATGAAAGCCCTGAGGGAATCTGGCTGTACTATCAGCTAAGGCTAAATACTACCCACTCACCGATAGTGAACTAGTACCGTGAGGGAAAGGTGAAAAGTAGCCCGGTGAGGGCGATGAAATAGAACCTGAAACCATTTGCTTACAAAGAGTCAGAGCCCTGCTTCGGCGGGGTGATGGCGTGCTTTTTGTAGAACGAGCCAACGAGTTCGAGTATACAGCTGTTTAAGTCCTTATGGGACGAAAGCAAAGCGAAAGCGAGTGTTAATAGCGCGTTCATAGCTATATGCCCGAGACCCGAAGCCAAGCGAGCTTGCCATGACCAGGGTGAATTTTTCCGAAAGGAAAAAGGAGGCCCGAACCCAAGAGCCGTTCAAAACTCTGGGATGAGTTGTGGTAAGAAGTGAAAAGCTAATCGAGCTTGGTAATAGCTGGTTCTCCCCGAAATAGCTTTAGGGCTAGCTTCGAGTTATACACTATAGGGGTAGAGCACTGGATGGTTTGTTATGGGATTTATCCTAGGCAAATCAACCAAACTCCGAATACTATAGTTTTTTATCTCGGAAGTCAGACTGTGGGGGCTAAGCTCCATGGTCGAGAGGGAAACAGCCCAGATCATAATCTAAGGTCCCTAAATCAAGCTAAGTGTGTTAAGGAAGTTAAGTCTCTCTGATAGTTAGGAGGTTAGCTTAGAAGCAGCTATCCTTTAAAAAATGCGTAATAGCTTACTAACTAAGAGATTTTGCGCCGAAAATTTAGGGGGCTCAAGCTTGGTACCGAAGATATGGATTACTCGTGTTTACACGAGTAGTGGTAGGGGAGCGTCCTTTTTGCATTGAAGCTTCTTCGTAAGGAGGAGTGGAGCGGAAAGGAGTGAGAATGTTGGCATAAGTAACCGCAATCTCGGTGAGAGCCCGAGACACCGAAAGCCTAAGGTTTCCTTGGCAATGACAATCATCCAAGGGTTAGGCGGGCCTAAGGTAAACCCGAAAGGGGTAGCCGATGGACAGCAGGTTAATATTCCTGCCCCCAAATATATAATTCTAAAATTGTGACGAAGTTTAGTAGCTCAGGCGGATTAGCGGATTTCTGTTGTTAATTTAAGATTTTTCAAGAATTGACAGGAAGCTGAATTTCGGTTCAGTGAACTTGAGTGAGCAAGCTTCCAAGAAAAGCTTTTTAGGAGTTTAATATATATTTGGTCCGTACTAAAACCAACACAGGTAGGCTGGTGTAAGTATACTAAGGTGAACGAGTGAAAGCTCCTGAAGGAACTCGGCAAAAAAGTGACCGTAAGTTAGCGATAAGGTCTCCCCACCTTTGGTGGGGCGCAGTAAACATCCCCCTAGCGACTGTTTACTAAAAACACAGGTCCCTGCTTAACTTGTAAAAGGAAGTATAGGGGCTGAGGCCTGACCAGTGCCGGAGTGTTAAGGTTGGCGGTGCTTGTCTTTATTGATGAGTGCTAACTGATTGAAGCCTCCGGTGAACGTCCGCGGTAACTCTGACCGTGTTAAAGTAGCATAATCCCTTGCCAGGTAAGAAATTTGCCTGTTTAGAGAGTGATCTCTATAAGAAATTCGGCTAATAACGGTGAAACCCTAATTCTTTTATGTTAAAATAAAAGAACGGGTAATACCGTGGGAAGTCATCTATTAATATTTAGATAGATTGACCCCGTAACGACTTTACCCAAACCTTTTTAAAGAAAAGCTGGGTAGGATGGTGGGTTTAAACCATCATAATACGCCGACTCTTATCAAGATGAATTTAGAATCTTATTTTAAATTCTCTCAATAAGATGAAGATATAGTCTGTGCCATTAGTAATAATGGAGCAACATGAAGTTCTGGCCCGCATGAATGGTTTCACGACTGGGGGACTGTCTCCAGGAGTTGCTCGGTGAAAATGCAATCCTCGTGAAGATGCGAGGTACCTGCGGCTAGACGGAAAGACCCCGGGAGCTTTACTGTTCCCAGATATTGGTCTTTGGTTTTGGATGCGTAGCGTAGGTGGTAGACTTTGAATCTCTGCTTTCGGGTAGGGAGGAGTCGCCAATGAAACACCACCCTTTCAAAGTCATAGTTCTAATTCCACTTTTGTGGAAGACAGTGTCTGGTAGACAGTTTAAGTGGGGCGCTTGCCTCCTAAAAGGTAACGGAGGCGTTTAAAGGTTGGCTAGCTCCGGATGGAAATCGGAGTGATAGGACAAAGCCATAAGCCAGCTTTACTGCGAGACGGCTATGTCGAGCAGTTGCGAAAGCAGAACTTAGTGAACCGACTCCGGTTAATAGAATCGGAGAAGATTATCAGATAAAAGCTACCCCGGGGATAACAGGCTGGTAGGGCCCGAGAGTTCATATCTACGGCCCTGTTCGGCACCTCAAAAAACGCAAATCGGGGTGCTATGACAGTAATGTCATACCAAAAATTTGGCTAATAACGGTGAAACCCAAGTTTTTTTATGTTAAAATAAAGAAATGGGCAATACCGTGGGAAGTCTAACTCAATTTTGAGTTATGACCCCGTAGAGACTTTGTCCGTAAAGGACAGGATAGAAGGTACTTTATAATAAAGATTTAAACTTCTATAACACGCCAACTCCATTAAGATTTAGCATTTAAAAAAGATTGTCTTTTTTAAATTTGTTATAGTTTAGTGGATGAAGATATAGTCCATACTATTAGAAATAATAGATAAATGCGATGTCGGCTCATCCTATCCTGGAGGTGGAGAAGCTTCCAAGGGTTTGGCTGTTCGCCAATTAAAAGGGTACGCGAGCTGGGTTTAGACCGTCAACAATAAAAGTAAACCCAAAACATTGAGATACACACGGCGGCTTTCGCGAGTAATCGCGATCGAATAAACTGACTCATATCGGTGAATTCCTAATAATTATATTGATACTCAACCTGTCATATGTTAGGAGAATACCGAGGGAAGTTGTTTATGAATAAATTTTTTTCTTCAATCAAAAAAGCTTATATTGCAGGATTTCTTGATGGAGATGGAAGTATTTATGTAAGGTTAAAACCAAATTCAACTTACAAGTATGGATTTCAGGTTGCGCCTTATATTGTATTTTTCCAATCGCAAAAAAGTAGAGTAAATTTTGAGAAAATTTGTTCTATGATTGGATTAGGCCATCTTCGTGAGAGGAATGATGGTATTCTAGAATACATAATTAGTAAGCATGATGCGGTAAATGTTCTTCTAAAAATAATTAAGCCATATACTATATTGAAAAAAGAACAAGTAGCATTGATGTTGAAAATTCTTAAGCAGAAAGAAAAAGTCAAAAGCAAGAAAGACTTTATCAAATTAGCTGAATTAATTGATAAATTTAGAATATTAAATTATTCTAAAAGAAGAAAAATTCGTAAATTAACCCCGTAGAGACTTAAGTTATTAAAACAACTTAGATGGAAACGTTTTCCATAACACGTCGGTCTCCTGATAAATTTTAATATATCAGGATGGTGGTATAGTCCATACACTTGGTAACAAGTGAGATAATAAATAGCGTGAGACAGGTTGGTCCCTATCTACCGTAGGCGGCGAGTTTTGAGGGAATTTGATCCTAGTAAGAAATTGCTACTTTACGGAGTAATCCGTAATGACAATTCGACTAATAACGGTGAAACCTTCATTTATTTATTTGGTTGCAGTGACTATGAAATATTGGTGGTCCTAATATTTTATGGTACAATAAACTTGAGGACCGAATAAATATTAAGGTAATATCGTGGGAAGTTTAGCTCAAGTTTGAGCAATAACCCCGTAACGACTGAGGCTTTATGCCAAGATAATGGGTACCTGGTAAACAGGAATTAAACCATTATAATACGTCGGCCCCATTTAGTTTTTTAAAAACTTGGTGGGTGAAGATATAGTCTGAGCTTGTAGAAATACGAGAATAAATTGACGAGAGGACCGGATTGAGTTAACCTCTGGTGTATCGGTTGTCGTGCCAACGGCATTGCCGAGTAGCTAAGTTAATAAGGGATAAGTACTGAAAGCATATAAGTACGAAGCCCACCCCAAGATTAGAACTCTTAGATTCCTCAAAGACTATGAGGTTGATAGGCTCTAGGTGTAAGTGAGGCAACTCATTCAGCCGAGGAGTACTAATAATCTATTATATTTTTAGATAAGGCCTATTGGCTGGTAATTAGTAATTATAAATTCACAAAATTGCGACTATTATAAGGGGGCTATGCCAGGAGTGCTCCACCTGTTCCCATTCCGAACACAGAAGTGAAATCTCCAAGGGCCGATGATAGTAGGTTTTCCTGCGAAAGTAGGTAGCTCTCTTATAATGGTTACAATTGAAACCCCCCTGAGGGGTTTTTTCTTTAATTTTACGGATTTTTCAGTTATAATAATAAAATAAACTTATTAAACTTAAATGAAGATTAACAAAATTATTTTAGTTATTATTGTCTTTTTACTTTTAATATTTATAAATAGGTTTTTTTTAGATATTACCAAAAATAGTTTTTATAATTTAACTTCTCCTGTTCAAGGCTTCTTTTGGAAAATGGGGGATAGTTCGACAAACTTTTTTCAATCCTTTTTAGAAAATAAAAACTTGAAAAGAAATAATCAAGAGATTTTAAGGCAAAACCAAAAGCTTTTAGTTGATCTTCAAAAAATCAGGGAGCTTAAAAAAGAAAATCAAGAATTAAAAGAAGTTTTAGATCTTGAATTAAATAAAGAATTTGAATTAATTTTAGTTGAATCAATAAGTAGAGAAACAAATGGAGATTTTATCCTTATATCCGGAGGAGCAGAAAAAGGAATTTTAAAAGATATGCCAGTTATAACTAAAGAGAAAGTTATAATTGGAAGTATTGATAAGGTATATAAAGATTTTTCCAGAGTTTTGCTTATTTCAAATAAAGAAAGTAATTTTGATGTCCAAATACAAAAAAAAGACGATGAGAAAAACGTTAATGAAATTTATGGGCTAGCCCAGGGCCAGGGCAATTTGAAAATTGATCTTGATCTTGTGCCCCAAGAAAAAGATATTGGCGAAGGAGACCTTGTTTTTACTACAATTTTAGCCGGAGTTTTCCCTAAAGACCTTTTAGTCGGAGAGATAAAAGAAGTTAAAAATAGCGATGTATCCAATTTCCAGGAAGCTGAAATTGAACCATATTTTAAAAATAATTTATCAGGAACTTTATTTGTAATTAAAAACTTTATTTCTCAAAAAGAGTTATGAGAAAGGAATTATTATTAATTCTAGTTATTTGTTTCTTGGTTTTATTTCAGCAAAGTTTTTTGCCCCATTTTGCAATTTATGGAATGATTCCCAATCTTGTTTTGGTTTTTGTTTTTGTTTTAAATATTTTAGATTATAAATCAAGCATTATTTTGTCTTTTTGGGCGGGACTTATCTTAGATATTTATTCGGAAATGCCCCTAGGAACTTCCGGGATACTTTTTTTAGCAATGGCCATGATTATTAAAAAATCTTCAAAGTTTTTTCAAAAATTGAATATTTTATATTTAATTTTTATATTCTCCTTTTGTTTGGTTTTTTATAATTTTTTATTAAGTTTAATCCAAATTAAATTATGAAAGATCTTTTTAAAAATAGAAAAATTAAGAGCAGGGCCAAGGAAATCGGAATCGAAGAAATTTCTCTGGATAGTTTTTTAAAAAAACAAAAACAGGATTTTGAAATGTATGATAAAAAAATAGAAGTTCCCTTAACTAAACAAGTTTTTCTTGTTTTTATTTTTATTTGTTTTATTCTTTTTGGACTTCTTTGGGCTTTATGTTTTCATTTACAAATTACCCAAGGAAATGATTATAAATTGCTTTCGGAAAGGAACAAGTTTGCAGTTTTAAAATTACAAGCATCTCGAGGCGTTATTTATGATAAAAACTTAGAACAATTAGTTTGGAATCAATCAAGTTTTGATTTAGTTTTAAATATATCTAAATTGCCAGAAGATGAAATTAAAAAAACAAATATAATAAAAAATGTTTCCGACATTATTGGTTCGGAAGTAGATTTAAATGCTGATAAGGGGATAATAACGAGGAATCTATCTTATCGGGCATTAATTTCTTTACAAGCCGAACCGGAAAAGTTTCCCGGTTTTGAAATAAGAGAGAATTCAATTAGGAGATATGAAGAAAGTTGTGACCTAGCTCATGTTTTAGGATATATGGGGAAAATAAAAACATCCGAACTTGAAGAATGTGAAAATTGTTCAATCTTAGACTATGTAGGGAGAGAAGGATTGGAAAAATCATACGAGAATATTTTAAAAGAGAGAAAAGGAGAAATTCAAATTGAAAAAACGGTTCAAGGGAAAGAAATTTCTAGAAAAATAATTAAATATCCTGAATCTGGTAATAGTTTAGTTTTAAATTTAGATTTTTCTTTGCAAAAAAAAGTTGATGAAGAATTGCGAGAAGCAATGGAAAAAGTAGGTTCAGAAAAAGGAGCTGTTGTTGCTTTAGATCCCAGAAATGGGAACATTTTAGCATTGATTTCTCTTCCAACTTTTAACAATAATCTTTTTGCTCAGGGAATTAGCCAAGAAGAATTTGATAATCTTAATCAAGACAAAAGAAATCCCCAAATTAACAGAGCAATTAGCGGACTTTATCCTACCGGTTCAGCTATTAAGCCCTTAATTGCCAGTGCGGCTTTGGAGGAAGGTATTATTAAAGAAAATACGCAACTTTATTGTCCTTTAAACCTTTGTTTGGAAAATATATATAGTAAGGAAAAAGAATGTTTTGTGGATTGGAAATTTCATGGATTGTCCGACATAAAAAGAGCCTTAGCTGAATCAATCAACCCTTTCTTTTATATAATTGGGGGCGGATATATTAGACCATCCTTTGCTGATTTGAGACTTCCCAAACATTTTATTGGGCTGGGGGTTGATAAAATTAAAGAATATCTGGAGAAATTTGGTTTAGGGCAAAAAACAGGAATTGATTTGCCTGGAGAAGTTCAAGGCAGGGTACCAGATGCAGAATGGAAAGAAAAGTATTTCGCAAATCAGGCCCGAGCTCAACAAATATGGTATTTGGGAGACACCTATAATCTTTCTATCGGACAAGGTTATTTTTTGGCTACTCCTATTCAAATTGCTTCTGCTTTTTCAGCTATTGCTAATAATGGTACACTTTATAAGCCGAAATTAGTTGATAGGGTTATTAATTCCGAAAAAGAATTAGTTGAAGAAATAAACCCCGAAATTATTTCTAATAATTTTATTAAACAAGAAAACTTAGATATTGTTAGACAAGGTATGCGACAATCAGTTTCTCTCCCTAGCGGTTCAGCTTTTTCACTTAATTCTTTGCCCGTAGAGGTAGCTACTAAAACCGGGACAGCTCAAATAGGGTCTAAGGAGATTTATGAAGAATGGGTAGGTACTTTTGCTCCTTATCAGAACCCAGAAATAGTTTTAGTTGTGCTTATTGAAGAAGTTCCCGGGATGCAAAGAGCATCCTTAAAAGCATCTAAAGAAATACTTAATTGGTATTTTGATCAAGAGATAGAAAATATTAATGAAGAATAATTTAACTTAAAATTTGGTCATTAGAGGTTTTTGTATTATAATAAAAAATATGGCTAATTTATCAGAAATTAAAAAAAATAGACAGGATAAATTAAAAAAGATTATAAATTCAAGGATTAATCCTTATCCTCTAAAAACGAAACGAACTCATAAAATAAGTGAGGTTATTAAAGATTTTACTAAATTAGAGAAGGGGAGTAAGCAAGTAATTATTACGGGTAGATTAAAAAATATTAGAGGTCATGGAGGAGCTGTTTTTTTAGACGTAGAAGATGGTTCAGGAAAAATACAGGTTTTACTGAGAAAAAATAATGTAGGAGAAAAAAAGTATAATTTTTTTAAAGATATTTTTGATATTGGTGATTTTGTGGAAGTAAAAGGGGATTTATTTAAAACTAGAACAAAAGAAAAAACAATTCAGGCTGCTGATTTTAGAATGCTAACTAAAACATTATTACCCTTACCTGAAAAGTGGCATGGGTTGCAAGACGTTGAAGAAAGATATAGAAAACGCTATTTAGATTTAATGTTTAATCCAGATATTAAGAAGAATTTTAAAATTCGTTCCCAAATTATTAAAAGCCTAAGAGATTTTTTGGAAAAAGAAGAATTTTTAGAAGTAGAAACTCCTGTTTTACAACCAATTTATGGTGGAGCCCGGGCCAAACCATTTAAAACCCATTTAAACTCTTTAGATATTGATTTATATTTAAGAATTGCTACCGAGCTTTATCTAAAACGCCTTTTAATTGGTGGCTTTGATAAGGTTTATGAGATTGGGAAATGCTTTAGAAATGAAGGTATGGATAAATCACATAATCCAGAGTATACCCATTTTGAATTTTATTGGGCTTATGCTGATTATAAAGATTTAATGAAAATGACCGAAAGAATGTTTGTTTATGTTGTTAAAAAGGTTTTTGGAAAGTTAGAGATAGAACAGGATGGTCAGAAAATAAATATTAAAGCTCCTTGGAAAAGAATAGAATTTTCAGATTTAATTAAAAAATATACCAAGATAGATTTAGATGAAATTAACCAACAGGCATTATTCAAAAAAGCAAAGGAAATTGGGGTTGGAATTGAAAAGGGGAGACCAAAAGCAGAAATTGCGGATGAAATTTATAAAAAGTTCTGTCGTCCAAAAATCTTACAGCCCACATTTATAATTCACCATCCATTTGGCTTTCAGCCTTTGGCTAAAGCCTTGGAAAACAATCCTAAAAAGTTAGCCAATTTCCAGTTAGTTATAGGAGGGATAGAATTGGCTAATGCCTTCTCAGAATTAAATGATCCCCTAGAACAGAGAAAAAGATTTCAAGAACAGGAAAGATTCTTTAAGTTGGGATTAGAGGAGGCCCAAAGAATGGATGAAGACTTTTTAGAAGCTTTAGAGTATGGAATGCCTCCGGCAGCTGGTTTTGGGATGGGTATAGACAGATTAGTGGCTCTTTTAACTAACTCTAATGCCTTAAGGGAGATAATATTGTTTCCTTTAATGCGATCCAGATAAAAATATGTTAGATATAAATTTTATTCGTAAAAATCCTGACAAAATAAAAAAGGTTTGTCAGACCAAAGGAATTGATCTTGATATAAATAAACTTTTATCCTTAGATCAGACCAGAAGAAAAATGATTCAAGAATCAGAAACTCTTAGATTTGAGCAAAAAAAATTAGGGAAGCAAGACATAGAAAAAGCTAAAGAGATAAAAACAAAGTTTAAAAAAATTAAAGAAGAGCTTAAACCAGTAACAAAAGAATATAAAGAATTAATGCTTTTAGTCCCTAATATATATTCCGATGATACTCCAATTGGTAAAGATGAAAAGAATAATAAACAAGTATATAAATGGGGGGAAATACCAAAGTTTGCTTTTCCAGTTAAGAGTCATATTCAATTAGTAAAGGATTTAAATTTGGCCGATTTTGAAAGAGGAACTAAGGTTTCCGGATTCAGAGGATATTTTCTAAAAAATGAACTAGCTCTTTTGCAAATAGCTCTGATTATGTATAGTATCCAGAAAATGGTGAACAAAGGATTTGAATTTATGATTCCTCCGACATTATTAAAAGAATTTGTTTTATTTGGCAGTGGGCATTTTCCCACAGGCAAAGAAGATGTTTATCAAGTTGCTAACCCAGGTAAATTAGCTGACGGCAGTTCAATCAAAGAGCCTTTATTTTTAGCAGGTACGTCAGAACCACCTTTGTTAGCTTATTTTTCGGATAAAGTCTTTAAAGAAAAAGATTTGCCCATAAAAGTTTGTGGTTTTTCCCAATGTTATCGTTCGGAAATAGGAAGCTATGGCAAAGATACGAAAGGGTTATATCGGCTTCATGAGTTTATGAAGGTAGAGCATATTGTTTTATGTAAAAATGATAATAAAGAATCAGATAAGTGGCTAGAAAAAATGAGGCAAAATTCTGAGGAAGTAGTTAAAGATTTGAAATTACCTTATAGGGTTTTGCAAATTTGTACTGGTGATATGGGGGCCGGAAAAAGAAAAATGTATGATATTGAGTCTTGGATACCTTCCAGGAATGCTTATGGAGAAACTCATTCTGCTTCTAATACGAGCGATTGGCAATCCCGTCGATTAAATATTAAATATAAGACATCAAAAGGAGAAATTAAATATGTTCATGCTTTGAATGATACTATTGTTGCTTGTCCTCGTATTTTAATATCTCTTTTAGAATGTTATCAGCAAAAAGATGGCAGCGTGAAAATACCAAAAGTTTTACAAAAATACTTAGGGATTAATAAAATAACTAACAGAAATGTTAGAAATAAATGAGAAAGTTGAAAAAAATAAATGGAATGAATTTGTCATCAATAATAAAGGGAATTTTCTCCAATCCTTTGAATGGGGGGAGTTTCAAACTGCTTTAGGAGAAAAGGTTTTAAGATTTGTAATATCTGAAAATAATTTAATAATAGCTCAAGTTCAAATAATAAAACAAGCTTTCCCATTTTTGGGAAAATCTTTTTTTTATATTCCCTTTGGACCAATCTTCAGGCAAGATTACAAAGAAAGAAGAAAGATTTTTGATTTTTTGGTTAAACATATAAAGCAAATTACCAAGAAAGCAGTTTTTTTAAAAGTGGAACCAATTTGTCCTTTATTTGAAGAAAGAGATTTTAATAATCCTTTGAAAAGAATTCAACCCCAAAAAACATTAATTTTATCTCTAGATCAAGACAAAGAAGAAATTTTAAAGAATTTTACAGAGAAAGTTAGATATAATATAAAACTATCTCAAAGAAAAGGAGTACAGGTTAAATTCCAAGATGAATATAGTCCCGAGTTTTATAATTTGATTAAAAAAACTACTCAAAGAGATAAATTTCATGCTTTTGAACCAGAACATTATAAAAAACTATTTGATTTTAATAGTAAAGATTTTAAAGTTAAATTATGTTTAGCTGATTATCAGGGAAAAGTTATTGGAGCTGGTATTCTGGTTATTTTTGGTGGTCAAGGACAATGTATTCATAGTGCTTCGGATTGGGAATACCGAGCATTAAAAGCTCCCAATTTATTACAATGGGAGCGCATAAAGTTTTTTAAAGATGAAAAATGTAGAGAATATAATTTTTGGGGAATTGATGAAAAAAAATGGCCGGGACTAACTGCTTTTAAAAAAGGTTTTGGTGGGAAAGAATTTATATATGCCCAAGGAAAAGACATTGTGTTCCAAAGAACATGGTATAAGGTTTATAAACTATTAAGAGTTTTTAAAAAAATAATTTTTAAATAATGTTTTTAGAAAAAATTCTCCAAAAAATATTAAGGTTTTTTGCCGAAATAACTCTTCGAAAATATCAACCTAAGATAGTTGTTATAGTGGGGAGTATTGGAAAAACTTCAGCCAAAGAAGCAATTTATTCTGTTTTATCGGGGAAATTTAAAACTAGAAGGAGTATTAAAAATTATAATAATGAGATAGGTGTTCCTTTAACTATTATTAATTGTGATTCGGGTGAAAAATCACTTTTTAAATGGCTCGGAATTTTTCTAAAAGCTATTTTATTAAACATATTCAAGAATAAAGATTATCCCCAGTTCTTAGTTTTAGAAATGGCTGCTGATAAAAAGGGTGATATTAAATATCTAATGGATATGATTCCTCAGAAGTTATTAAAAGTTGTAGTTTTAACGGCTATAACGCCTGTTCATTTGGAGTTTTTTGAAAATGTTAATAATATTTTTGAAGAAAAAACTACGCCCTTTTCTTACTTAGAAAAAGACGGCTCAGTTATATTTAATATGGATAATTGTGATGTTTATAAAGTTAAAGAAAAAGTAAGTTCAAAATTATTAACTTATGGGTTAAACAAAGATGCTGACATTAATGCTCTAGAAATAGAATATAATGATTCAGGATTAAAGTTTAAAATTAATTGTAAAGATCAAATTGTTTCCTTAGAGTTAAAAGATGCAATTGCTGATTACCAAATTTATCCTATTTTAGCAGGAGTGAGCGTGGGCATTTGTTTTAATCTGGAATTAGATGAAACAATTAAGTCACTTAAAACATATAAAATATTATCAAGAAGAATGCAGAAACTTGCCGGAATAAAAAATAGTATAGTTATCGATGATACTTATAATTCTTCTCCAGAAGCATTAAAGAAAGCGATTCAGGCTTTAAATAATCTTTCTTTTGGACAAAGAAAAATAGCTGTTTTAGGCGATATGCTCGAGATGGGCAAAGACTCGGAGAAATTACATAGACAAATAGGAGAAATGATATCTAAAACAAATATGGATTATTTAATTACTTTTGGGGAAAAAGCTAAATATATTTCTGATCAAGTATTGGAAAATAATGCTTTTAAAGATAAGGTTTTTCATTTTTCGGAAAAAGATAAAATAATAGAATTTATTAAGGAGATTATAAAAGAAAATGACGTTATCTTAGTGAAAGGATCCCTAAGTATGGAAATGGAAAAAATAGTTGAAAAAATAACAAATAAATATGATTGGAAAAAAGAAAATTAAAGTAGCCATATTAATGGGAGGTGTTTCCAATGAAAGAGAGGTATCTCTTTCTACGGGGAAAACAGTAGCCCAATATATGAATTTAAATAAGTTTATAGTTAGTCTCTACGACACCAAGAAAGATTTACCAAAGTTGTTCTTTGATATTTCCAAGAATAAAATAGATATTTGCTTTATTGCTCTGCACGGTAAAGGAGGGGAAGACGGGTCAATTCAGGGAATGTTAGAACTTCTTAATGTTCCTTATACGGGTCCAGGAATAATGGCTTCAGCTGTTAGTATGGATAAAATCACTAGCAAGAGGTTGTTTATGCAGGAAAAGATTCTTACTCCTAAGTTTATCATTGTTGGAAATCAAAAGATAAATTCTAAAGAGATAATTAATAAAGTTGGCTTACCTTGTGTTACCAAACCATCTAATTCTGGTTCAAGTGTTGGTATATCTATCATTAAAAACAAAAAGGATATAAAAAGGGGGATTAAAAAAGCTTGGAAAGAAGATAATAAAGTTATTATAGAAGAATATATTAAAGGGAAGGAAATTACAGTGGGTGTTTTAGGGAATGAAGATATTAGAGCGTTACCTATAGTGGAAATTATTCCTAAAACTAAGTTTTTTGATTTTCAGGCTAAGTATGATGCTAAGTTTTGTGAGGAAATATCTCCAGCTAGGATTCCAGCTAAGATAACCAAAAAGGCCCAAGAATTGGCTCTAAAGGTTTATAAACTATTAGATTGTAAAGGATTTAGCAGGATAGATATGATCTTAAAAAAAGATAAAATATATGTGTTAGAAAATAACACTATCCCCGGATTAACTCCCAATAGTCTTTTACCAAAAGCAGCCAAGGCAGACAATATTTCTTTTTCAAAATTACTTGAGAAAATTATAAATTTCGGTCTAAAAAATGAAGCACTATAGGATTAGTAGAAAAAAAAGAGCTCTTCGAAAGAAAAATCTTAATCTTTCCTTTTTAAAAAGTAAATCTTTTTGGTTTTTTTCTTTGGGGGTTGTTTTAATATCCGGATTAATTTATTTTTTTATCTTCTCAGACGTTTTTAAAATAAAGGAAATTCAAATATTAAGTTCTAACGAATATTTAAAAGCGAATATTGGAGAGATGACCAACCAAGAAATAAATAAGAATATATTTTTATTAAAATCTAAGGAAATAAATAGCAAAATCTTGAACCAATTTCCAGAAATTTTAGAATTAAACTTAAAGAGAAAAATGCCAGATGTTTTTATAATTCAGGTTACAGAAAAACAAGAAGTTGCTGTTTTATGTTCTGTAGACCATAGCCAATGTTTTTCCATTGATCAGAATGGGTTAACGTTTAGGCAAGTTGAGCCAGAATTGATTAGGGATCAATTAATAATTTCTTCAGCTGGGTTAAATCAAGACTTTATTATAGGAGAATCTTTTTTGTTAAAAGATAAAATAAAAGATTTTTTAGAGATAAAAAAAGTATTAAGAAATAACTTGAAAATTGAAATTAAAGATTTTATTATTGTTTCTGAAAAAAGATTAAATATTGAGACCAAAGAAGGTTGGGATATCTATTTCAGCTTAGAAAAAGATATTAAATTACAAATTACAAAATTAAGAGTTCTTTTAGAAAAGGAAATTCTAATTGAAAAAAGAAAAAATCTGGAATATATTGATTTAAGATTTGAAAGAATTTTTTATAAATAGTTGCTCATTGACTATTGGAATTAATTTGTTATAATAGGCTAGTATGAACAAGGAAAAAAAAGCAAAGCAACTAAGTAAAAAAGAACGAGAATATCTTGAAAAAGAAATTAAGGAATGTAAAAAACTAAGGGATGAATATCTGGCTGGCTGGCAAAGAACAAAGGCTGATTTTTTAAATTATCAAAAGCAAGGAGACAAAAGAATAGAAACTTTTTTAAATTCAATTAAGATAGAATGGATTTTAAAAATGTTAGAAATTCATGATAATCTAGAAAGAGCAAAAGAACATATCCCCAAAAAACTAGAGGGGATTGATTGGGTTAAAGGGGTATTGCAGATAGAAAATCAGTTCCATAGTTTTTTTAAGGAAAGTGGAGTTCAGAGAATAGATCCTCAGGGAGAACAGTTTGATCCTAATTTTCACGAAGCAATTGGGCAGATAGAAATGAAAGGGAAAAAACACGGGGTAATTGTCGAGGTCTTAGAAAAAGGTTATATGCTGAATAACAGAGTTATAAGACCGGCCAAAGTAAAAATAATTAAATAATTTTAAAAAATATGTCCAAAATTTTAGGAATTGACCTAGGAACAACTTTTTCAGCAATGGCTTTGATTGAAGCCGGAGAAGCAAAGATTGTTGAGAATAAAGAAGGAGCCCGAACGACTCCCTCCATAGTCACTATGGCCAAAAATAAAGAAAGATTAGTAGGTATTTTGGCTCGCAGGCAAGCTATTACTAATCCAGAAAATACGATTTTTTCGGTAAAAAGATTAATTGGCCGAAAGTTTTCTGATGATGAAATCCAAAAAGATAAAAAGGTTTTACCTTATGAAATTAGGAAAGGATCAGACGGCGGAGTAGAAGTAAAAATGGGTGAAAAGTTTTATAAACCTTTAGAAATTTCAGCCATGATATTGCAGAAATTAAAACAAGATGCTGAAGAAAAAATTGGAGAAAAGATAGACGAAGCTATTATTACTTGTCCTGCTTACTTTGATGACTCTCAAAGGAAAGCCACCAAAGTTGCTGGAGAAGTAGCTGGGTTCAAAGTAAGAAGAATTATAAATGAGCCTACGGCAGCTGCTTTAGCTTATGGCTTGACTAAAAAGAAAGATCATCAAATTGTGGTTTATGATTTTGGCGGGGGTACGTTTGATGTTTCCATTTTAAATGTTGGAGAAGACACAGTGGAGGTAAAAGCAACCGGAGGTGATACCCATTTAGGAGGAGATGATTTTGACCAAAAAATAATGGATTGGGTAGTTGATAGTTTCAAAAAAGACCAAGGAATTGATCTATCTAAAGATAGTTTAGCCTTGCAAAGAATAAAAGAAGCAGCCGAAAAAGCAAAGATAGAATTATCTTCCAGCTTGGAAACGGAAATAAATCTTCCTTTTGTTACTTCGGATGCCGCTGGTCCTAAGCATTTATTATATAAATTGACCAGAGCCAAATTAGAAAACATGGTTTCTGATTATATTGATAAATCGATTGAGTTAGTTAAAAAAACTTTGGGGGAAATAAAATTAAAACCAGAAGAAATCGAGGAAATAGTTTTAGTGGGAGGGCAAACCAGAATGCCTAAAATGCAAGAAGAGATTAAAAAGGTTTTTGGAAAAGAACCATGTAAAGAAATAAATCCCGATGAAGTAGTAGCCGTTGGGGCTGCAGTTCAAGCCGGAATACTGCAAGGAGACGTAAAAGATGTTTTATTATTAGATGTAACCCCTTTAAGTTTAGGAATTGAAACATTAGGGGGGATTAGCACAGCTTTAATCTCTAAAAACACTACAGTTCCTACTTCTAAAACCCAGATTTTCTCAACAGCAGCAGATAGTCAACCCTCAGTAGAGATTCATGTTTTACAGGGAGAACGTTCTATGTCTAAAGACAATAAAAGTTTAGGTAGATTTATGCTAGATGGTCTTCCTCCTGCTCCCAGAGGGATGCCTCAGATTGAAGTATCTTTTGATATTGATGCTAATGGAATTTTAAGTGTTTCGGCCAAAGACAAGGCAACTAATAAAACGCAGTCAATTAGAATTGAAGGCTCTTGTGGGGTTTCTGATGAAGAAATTGAAAAGATGAAAAAAGAAGCTGAAATGCATGCTACCCAAGATAAAGAAAAAAAAGAAGGGATTGAAGCCAAGAATATAGCGGATAATTTAATTTATAGTTCCGAAAAGACCTTAAAAGATGCCGGAGACAAGGTTTCGGAACAAGATAAGAAAGAGGTGGAAGAAAAGATTGCGGAATTGAAAAAAGTAAAAGATGGCTCAGATCTGGAAAGTATTAAAACGAAAACCGAGGATTTGTCTAAGGCCATTCAGAAAATAGGTGCGGAAATGTATAAAAAGGCTCAAGAAAAGAAACCAGAGGGAAAGCCAGAAGACAAAGCCGAAGAGGCAAAAACAGAAGAGAAAAAAGAAGATGAAGATGAAAAACCAAAAGAAGATAAATAATCTATTATGGACAAAGATTACTACAATGTATTAGGAGTGGCTAAAGATGCTTCTGCTGCAGATATAAAAAAAGCCTATTATAGGTTGGCTCATAAATATCATCCCGATAAAGGAGGAGATGAAAAAAAGTTTAAAGAAGTGAATGAAGCCTATCAAATATTGTCTAACAAATCAAAAAAACAACAATATGACCAGTTTGGTCAGAACTTTGAAGGATTTGGTTCTCAACAGGGATTTAATGGATCTCCAGGATTTGACAGTGCTGATTTTGGCTCTATAAATATTGAAGACATATTTGGGGATCTTTTCGGTTTTGGACAAAGAGGAAGAAAGAGAAATGTTAATCAGGGGAGAGATATTGAAGTTAGCATAGAAATGAATTTAAAAGATACCTTAAAAGGAATTAAGAAAAATATTTCTATTTCTAAATTAGTGTCTTGCAGCCGTTGTCAGGGAACAGGGGCTGAACCAGGAACAAGATTAAAAGAATGTGTTACCTGTAGAGGGCAAGGCCAGGTCCAGCAAATTAAAAAGACAATATTTGGTTCTTTTGCTACTTATATTGTTTGTCCCGAGTGTCATGGAGAAGGTAAAATACCAGAAAAACCCTGTAATGTTTGTAAAGGAGAGGGAAGAATTACTGGGAAAGAAGATATTGAAATCCTGATACCGGCGGGGATTGATTCCAACCAAATGATAAAAATCAGAGGGAAAGGAGAAGCAGGAAGAAGAAGCGGAAAACATGGTGATTTATATATAAGAGTTTTTGTATTGCCAGATTCCAAGTTTAATAGAAAAGGTGATAATTTGTATTTAAATGTTTCAATTCCTTTTTCTATGGCTTGTCTGGGAGGTTCGATTGGAATTATGGATTTAGAGGGAAAGAAAATTTCCTTAAAAGTTCCTCAGGGAACTGAATCCGGAAAGGTTTTTAGAGTTTCTGGGAAGGGGATATCGCATTTTTCCGGCTATGGCAAAGGTGATTTATATGTTAAACTGAAAATTGAAATTCCTAAGAAGTTATCCAAAGAACAAAAGGAAGCGTTAAATAAGTTGAAAGAGAAAGAATTATAATTTGTTTTTTTGGGTCCGTAGCTCAATTTGGCAGAGCAAATTCCTTTTAAGAATGAGGTTGTGGGTTCAATTCCCACCGGACCCACTTTTTATGTATAAAACAAATCCTCTTTTAATAAAGAAATGCCGTTCTTTAAGAAGAAAGGGGTTTACGTTAACTGAAATTCTTGAAGCAACTGAACTTTCCAAAAGTACAGTTTATGATCACATTTACGATATTCCTCTTTCTGATAAGATAAAAAGACGTATTCGAGAAGAACGTGTGAAGAAATTCAGCAAAAAGAGAAAAGGTAAATGCATTTTAGGGAGAATAGTTACTAAGCCGAAAAATTGGACAAAAGAATTGATTTTTCTTATATCTCATTTTATGTTTGATGGTGAAATTACGCGTCATAGTTGTATCTATTGTAATCGTAGTAAAACACTTATTAATCAAGTGAAGTTTTCAATGAAGAAAGTTTTTAATTTGGAACCTAAGAATTGGACAGATAAAAAGACTGGCGTACATAGAATTTCCTATCATTATGTTGAGCTTGCGACTTACGCAAGGGAAAAAGCCAAAGAATTAACGAAAAATATTCTAACTGATCCTTTAACATATAAGAAGATATTTCTTCAAGCATTCTTTGATGACGAGGGATGCGCATATTGGTGTAAAAGAGCAAGAAAGGTTAGAGGATTTCAACATAACTTAAAAGTTTTAAAATTAGTCCAAAAATTATTAAAAGATTTTGAGATAGAAAGTAAAATTGATAAAAAATACCAAGAAATTATTATTAGTAGAAAAGAAAATATTATAAAATTCCGTAATAAAATTAATTTTTCAAAGGGTATTTATATAAATCCAAATCGTAAAAATAGTATTTGGAAGAAAAAACTTGAAAAAAGAGAGATATTAAATAAAATTATTGATTCCTACCAGAAATAAAATTTACCAATTTACTTTTTTATAATTAGATGGAGATTGTTCTCTGTTTTTTTATTTATACAAATGTTTTAGGTATACACATTTTGCACTCCTAATCTAAGAGCTTGGTTAGGAGTTTTTCCATTTAACCCACAATGTTTTATATCATTGTATGTCATATTCCATAATCTTAATTTGAATTTCAATTCTTCAAACGATTTAAAAATTAACTCATTATAAAACTTTTCTTGATCTGTTCTGTGGCTTCTTTCCACCTTTCCGTTCTGGGCAGGCTTGCCAGGGTCAATCAGATAATGCTTTATTCCCAGTTTAACACATAATACATCAAAAGCATGTAATTTAGGATTAAAAGGATCAGAACTCTTTAAATACCCTGTGTATCTGTTGGTAAAACAGGAGCCATTATCTGTTTTAACAGATTGTATTTTAAAAGGAGCAATACTAATTACTTTCCTCAAAAATTTGATAGCGGAATTATTACCCATATCATCGTACACTTCCAGATATCTCCACCTAGAAGCGCAGTCTATGGCTGTAAACTGATAAAACCTTTTCCGGTCTAGTCTTTGGGGGACATATTTGATATCTATTTCTACTAACTCACCAATCTTTAAAGGAATCTTAATGTATTTGTATTTAATCTTTCTCGTTCTGTATTTTCTAATTAAACCTTCTTTTTTAATTATTTTCCCAATAGTTCTTGTGTCTATTTTAATTCCTTCCTCTTCCAAGTGCCATGCTAATTTTCTAGCACACTCTTTTCTGTCTTTTCTCAATCCAATTATTCTTTCTTTTATCCTGATGGGTGTTTCATTGGGACTTGTTTTAGGACGGGTAGATTTAGGTTCCAACCCTAGCTCTCCATGCTCTTTGTAGCCAGACAACCAATACTTAATAGTTCTTTCTGAAAATGGACATACATCTGCCATGTCCTTAATAAATATCTTTTTATCTAAGATAGGCTTAACCCATCTTAATCTTTCTTCTTTTGTTGAATTGGGCATAGTTTTCATATGCCCCTAGATTAGTATATTTCTTTAAAAAAGTGCAAAAAGTGTGTGCACATTACCGATTTTACTTGACAAAATTTTAGGATTTGCTATAATATGTTTGATAATGGTATGGCAGAATTGCTATGCTTTTTTAAATAAGTTCTTTTTAAAATTAATATGGATAGAATTAAAGATAATAAATCAGATAGGGGAATTAGAGAGTTGGAGGGCTTTCAGAAAGAATCAATTTCAGTAAGAACACAGTAAGAATAATCTCTAGAAAAGAGAAATAAAGGAGGTGGTCATATAGTTTAAAGACAGGAGAAATGAGAATCTGTTTTGTAGAAAATATTTAAAATTTTAGGAGGATTGTTTCAATGTTAAGTAAAAGAATTTTAGTGTTAATGTTCGTAGTGGCATTTTTAACTCTACTTACTGGTTGTTTTCCCGCTGCACCGCCGATTATCGAGAACCAAGCGCCGTCAATAGTGTCAACTCCGGTTACTACTGCAACTGTAGGAGTAACCTACATTTACGATGTGAATGCTACTGACCCCGATGGTGATACCTTAACCTATTCTCTAACTACTAAACCAAGCGGTATGAATATAAACTCTGCTAACGGATTGATAATGTGGGCTCCTATCGCTAAAGGAAATTATGCTGTTGTTGTGAAGGCATCTGATGGAGCTTTATTTGATACTCAGGGTTTCACCATTGTGGTAAGTAAACCGTTAGTTCCATCAGAGACCTATACTATCACTGCTTCTGCTGGTCTTGGAGGTTCTATAAGCCCTTTAGGGGATGTAACTGTGAATAAGGGTTCAGATCAATTATTTACCATTACTCCTGATAGTGGTTATAGTATAGATGTAATCTTGATAGATGAGTGTTTAGTAATATATGTAATATATACAGATGCAGATGCAGATTTTTACACATTTGAGAATGTAATTGCCAACCATACAATACATGCTACCTTTAAAGCAGTCGGACGTGAGCTTACTAAAATCGTAGTTGAACCTGAGGCAATGGACTTAATTGTAGGACAGCCTAGAAACATAACTTCGGTCACTGCCTACTATGACGATGAGTCTACTAGTCCCATAGCCCTTAATGCCTGCACCTATACTTCAATTACTACCTCTAATACCGAAGTCGTTAAAGTTGATAAAGAGGGCATAATTGAGGCAGTTGGAAAAGGTACAGCTACTGTTGTCGTAAGCTACAAAGAAAAAGGGATAACTAAGACAGATGAAATAATAGTTACGGTTACGGTTCCTACATATTAACAATAGGCGAAGAATATGACGGTGGTATAGTAGCCTATATCCTGCAAGATGGAGATCCTGGTTATGATGCAAACATACAACACGGATTGATTAGAGCTACAGCTGACCATGACCCCAGGCTGATAGCTTGGATAGAAGCCAATGAAGCTTGCGATGCTTATTCGGTAATAGTAAATAGTGATACTTACAATTAACCAAGTTGCAATTGGTGGTTTTGAAGGAGGCTGCTACTGGAGTTCGGAGAAGGACGGAGCTGACCAAGCGTGGACGCAGCAATTCTCCAGTGGTTCCTTTCTTTCTCGCCCGAAGAAATACGGATACCTTGTTCGAGCTGTTCGAGCTTTTAAACTGTCTGTTTAAAAAATGCTACATAAGGGGCTTGAAAAAAAATTCAAGCCCCTCTTTTATTAACTGAATAGACAATAGAAGTTTGTCTGTCGGTATTAGATACCAACAAACCCTGTTCTATTATTTAGAGATTGTTTTAGATACAAACATTTTGCACTCCTAATCTAAGGGCTTGGTTAGGGGTTTTTCCATTTAAACCGCAATGCTCTAAATCATTATAGTGCATATTCCATAATTTTAATTTATATCTTAACTCTTCAAAACTTTTAAAAACTAATTGGTCATAAAAAGATTCCTGATCTGTCCTATGGCTTCTTTCCACCTTCCCATTCTGGGCAGGCT
>Ga0207997_1000053_pt1 | contig 48568 bp, 62 predicted proteins | sample AntAceMetag02UKN_FD_184777 | JGI IMG/M metagenome (GOLD analysis project Ga0207997, IMG submission 184777) | Saline lake microbial communities from Ace Lake, Antarctica - Antarctic Ace Lake Metagenome 02UKN (SPAdes) (version 2) | ecosystem: Environmental > Aquatic > Non-marine Saline and... | reverse complement strand
ATTCTCCTCCCTATTTTAAGTATTTAAACATTATTATACTAGAATTAATCACTCTTCACGATTGCCACTAGAAACTTCTTCATCTTCTTCATCATCTGGTTTTGCTAATTGCATAATTTCTCCTTCTTTAGCAATCTCTTCAACTTCTTTAGCTTCTAATTCTTCTTTTTGTTCATCACTTATCTTTTTCTCTTTAACTCTTTTAAGTGCTTCTTCTTTCCTCGCTGGAAAAGGTTTTTTAATAGAAATTGGTAAAATATTAGAATTCAATTCTATCTCTGCAATTTTTAAAGCATCAAACTTAATTTTTTCTAAATCTTCTTGATTAATTTTAATTAAAAGTGGAGCATTCATTGCTATTTGTAAAGCCCTTGCTCCAAGAATTCTTGCTCTTTCATATTTTGAAAATTTTTGTTCGTCCATCTTTTATTAATACGCTCTTTTATTTTAAAAACTTCTCTATTTTCTTAAAAACATCTCTTTCAACTTTTTCACCCAAATCTAATATTTTATCAACCTCTTCTTTTTTCAAGCCATTTTCATTTCCTTTTTGTATAGAAGATATAATTCCATTTGAACTGCCAATTGTAACTCTTGTTTCACTAATATCCTCTTCCTCTCTTGTAGGATCAACAACAAAATTTTCTCCTATTTTATGAACTGTTATTGAAATTGGAGTATCTTTTGATAAAGGAATGCTATTTTTTGTTTTTTCTTCATAAATTATTTTTTCTTCTTTTTCATCATATTTTGGCATTTTGGCATTTTTTAATGCAACAATTGCACCTATATTTGCAGCATCAAATAAATTACCATCGTCGTTTATTGAATAAATATCTACCATCACTGTCCAAACTTTTTCACCTTTTTTAATGCATAACTTTTCAAAGTCAATAAATTTGCTTTCTCTAATCCCTCTGTCAGTTACTCTTCCTAATTCAATTGTTGGAAATTTTGGAGGTCCACTTTCAAATCTTGAAGAACTTAAAGGAAGTAATTCTGCAGTCACCATTAAATTTCCTTTATCAGGAGAATCAGGATATGGTTCACCAATATTCATTTTAACTCCAACTAAAACCTCTGTCTTTCCAATTTTTACTCTTGCAGAACCTTCAGCATTTTTCGCGACCCCAGTTTCAATTGTTATTTCTCTGAATTCATCTGGTTTTCGATTATCAAATCTTTTACCTTCTTGCAAATATTTTCTTATTCTTTCTCCTGTTATGTATGGTGTTTTAATCATTTTTGTGCCTCTAATTTATTTTGCCCAATAGTTAATTTAGTTTCTAATCTATTAATAAAACTATTTTCAGCCATTCTTTCTTTATGAGCATTAGTAATTGAATCCAATTCATTTATAACGTGTTGAACACCCTTTACAACTTTTTTAAATTTGTCAAATGTATCTGCTGTTATCTTTAAACTTCTCCAAACATTTTTGACATCTTCGCACGGAGGTATCTCATAACTATGAGCTATTTCCTCTCCTTTCTTATATGATTTTACAAGATATATTTGTTCTCCTACCATCTTACTTCACATCTCCCACTGAATCTTTCAAAGCTTTTTTCTGAACTTCATAAATTTCTCCACAAGCTTTTTTAGCCATTTCAATTGCTTCTTTTAATTGGTCTTTTGAGATTTTACCATCTAGTTGTAAATGAGTTAATTCTCCACTTCTTGTAAAACTCATAGGAATATCTGTAGACCCTTCTCCCTCGTCAAATTCAGAATCTTCATATTTATCTAAATCAAGAACAATAGTTTTATCTATTTTCCCAACAGCAATACTTGATACCATATCTTTCATTGGAATTCCTGCATGAGCCAACGCCATTGCAGCAGCATTAATACCTGCACACCTTGTTCCTGCATCTGCTTGAGTAATATGAATATAAACATCAACAACCATACTAGGATACTTGTCTAGCATAACAACAGGGTCTAAAGCCCATTGTGTTATTTTACTAATTTCAGTGCTTCTTCTATTTGGACCAGGTCTAATTCTATCATTTACAGAAAAACTAAGCATATTGTAAGTGCATCTTAATGTTCCTCTTTCAGGATTTTGAGAATGTTGCGGATGCATTTTCTTTGGACCATAAACAGCAGCTATTGCAATTGTCTTGCCTATTTGAAACATTGCACTCCCATTTGCATTTGGGATAATTCCCACTTTTGCAACAAGAGGACTTCTCATTTCATTATTTTTCCTTCCGTCTTTTCTTTTATATTCTTTAGTTGCCATTTTACTTTTCCCCTCCATCTCGTTTGACTGACTGTGTCGAGGCAGATGAGACCTGGGACTTTGTTCCAGAGTCAAACCATTTTTTAACTTCCTCTGTTAAACCACTTGTAAAAGATTTTTCAGTAACAAATAAAATTGCTTTTTTAGCATATAATTCATCTTCTACTTTGTCACCTTTTATCCAAATAAATCCATTTTGTCCAACAGTAATATTACATTTTGTTTCATCTTTAATTAAATTAATCATGCTTCCTTCTTTTCCAATTATTCTCGGAACTTTATTAGGATTAACAGATATAATTAATCCTTCATCTATTCTACCTAGCCCCCTTGATTTTATTGTAACATCTGTCCCCCTCTTGTTTATTCCAGAGATTTTTACAACAGTCATATCCCCAATATCCATAACTTCATCTAATGCATCTTTATTCACAAATCTTGGAACTTCCATTAAAGATAAAAATGCGTTTTCAGCAGTACCAATATTAATTACCCACCCATTAAAAGTAAGCATTTCAACTTTTCCAATAACTACATTTCCTCTTCGTGGATTATAAACCCCTGATAAAGGAATTACTTTTACTAATCTATTTGATTCTTCTGCTAAACCATATCTAAGCGCAACAATTTCTTCCCCTCTTTTTTCTGTTCCTTCTCCAGGTAGAAAATCATTTCCTTTTCCAATAACTTCTCCAGGTATTACTACTTCTCTTTTACTCATCTTCTTTAATCTCCTCAGTTAATACTGCACCATGTGTAACAGAATTTAATTTATCATAAAAATCAATTACAATTCCAGACGGAACCGCAACAATAACTTGTAAATCTCCGTTGTCAAGCCATTTTTCTTCTTCTTTGTACGAAGTAATTACACCATATGCTTTTCCAGTGTAGATTGCTGGAATAGTTATCTTAACTTTTTTTGTTTCTAATTTAATTGGGATAACTTTGCTTATTGCTTCAATAATTTCTTTAATTTGAGTTTCTATTGGAGTGTTTTTAATATTAACATGTGCTTGTTCCAAAGCATTTTTAATTCTTTCAGGAGTGTGAGGGTTTTTTGTTTGAGGGTCAACAGCATTAGTTGCTAAAAAATCCACAACTTGTTTGAATTTTTGTTCTTGTTCAGCACCTCTATGTTCTTGTGTTAATTGAACTTCTCCACCTTTAACTATTGCTTCAATAACTTCTTGAACATCTGTTGTTCCAAATGCTTCACTTAAATCAGAACTTGAAGGAACTTGTCCTTTTTTAGAATCTGTAAAAACTTTATCTCCTTCTGCTTCTATTGAAGAGATTTCTCCTTTTTTAAATTTAAGAGCATCATCTAAATCAACTATGATTTCAAAATTCTTTCCTGCTTTTTTAATTCTTGCTAATGTTTGTGTCATTATAATTTATTAATTTCTTCTCCTTCTAATCTCTCTAATTTTCCTTTGTCTTTTGGAATATAAACTAATTCAAATTTGTCAATATTAAATTTCTTTTCCTGAAGTTCCTCAAAAATTTCTAAAACTAATTTAACACCTTGTTTAATACTTAATCCTTCTTTATATTTTTCTCTTAATTTATCTTTTATTTTCTCATCATTTTCTCCAATTGCATGTGCATTATATGAAAGATAATTTCCTGTTATATCACTTGTATATAATTCTGGTTTATCATTATTTATTCCAGCAACCATTAATGAAACACCAAAAGGTCTTGCACCACCATATTGTGTAAATTGCTGCTTTATATTTGAAATATCCTTAATTACTAATTCAGGTTCTATTGGAGAATCATAAGTTATTCTATGCTGTTGAGATAAAACTTGAGCTTTTTCAATTAAAACTCTTGCATCTGCAATAATTCCAGCAACACTAGCAATTATGTGAGAATCAATTTCATAAATCTTATTTGTTGATTTTTTAACTATTAATTTGTCTTCAATCCGCTTATCTGCAATAATAAATAATCCATCAGAACAAACCATTCCTACGCTTGAACTTCCAAGTCTAACTGTCTTTTCAGCATATTCTACTTGAAGCAAATGACCTTCTGGTGAAAACATTGTCGCAGTTCGATCATAGCCCATTGCTTGATTTTGTAAATCTGTACCCATATCCATTTTCTAATTTTAGAGAATTTTATAATAAATTTAAAACCTTTGTTATTTTCTCTTCAAAAAAATGTAAGAAGCAGGGGTTTTTAAGGTTTTTGGTTGATTTTCTTATTAAAAGAACCTTTATACCCTATTTTTAAATCTTTATCAGGATTTTGTTTTTGATATTCCTTAATAAATTTTTCTTCATCAAGATAAAATTTTCCTTTATTATATTTATTTTTATAGGACTTTATTATTCTGTAGAATTTCTCTAATTTTGCGAATAATTCATCCTTTCTTAATTCACTTAATTTCTCTGAATCTTTATCTATTAGATTAAGAAACTCAATCAATTCTCTTTTTTCTTTTAGAAGATGTAATCTTCTTTTTATTACATCAAGAGCAATCTCCTCGCAATAAACTTGTCCAGTTAAATAAAGAATAGCCCTTGCTTCATTAACTTTTTCCCAGCCAGAATTTGAATCTTCTAAAATTTCTTGGTATCTGTTCCACAATCTATCAAGTTCTTCTTGAACTTTTTCAGGTTCCATCATATAAGTATGTTTCATTAAGATTATCATTGTTCCCTAATTATTTCTTTGTTAACCCCTTTAAAGTTCCTGAAACTTTTTCAACAGTTAGTTTTTCAGGCCAGACAACTAAAGAAGCCCGCACATTATCAACCATTTTACGATTTATAGAAATAATAGCGCTATTCTTTTCTGTTTTAATCCACCCTAAACCAAGCTTTGACATACCCAAAACTCCCAAAAAATCTTTAAGTGCTTTTTCAATATTTTCTTTTGGGTTTTTACCTTTAACAAGCAAATATCTTTTTTTCTCACGCATAGATGGTTTAAGTGGTTTCATTTAAAATAACCTCCAATATTTTTTTGGATGAATACAAATTTCCTGTTTGCTTTCATTTGAATTTTTTTTGAAGACGAATGAATGAGAATATTTGATTCGCTTTCATAAAACAAACAAGAAAGGATTATATAAAAATCTTCTGAAAGGATTTTTAAACTATATTTTCTAATTAAGTTTATAAAAGAGGAAAGTTTTAAGAAAAGAATATGGAAATTTGCACACTTGAGCGTTTGGTTCAGAAATTAAAAGACGGCGAAGTAGTCGTGCAAATCTTGAAAATATAAAATGGAAATTTGCACTGTTGGAGGATATGAACAAGTAGGGAAGAATATGACTGCTGTGAAAGTTGATGAAGATGTATTTATTTTTGATATAGGATTATATATTCCAGGAATAGTTGAACTTCAAGAAGAAAATCTTTTAGAATATACTAATAGACTTAAAAAAGGAAAACCAATGCAAAGATACACAGAACAAAAACTTAGAGAATATGAAGCAATACCCGATGATAGAATATTAGATAAAATAGGTTGGAGAAACAAAGTTAGAGCGATTTTTATAAGCCACGCACATTTAGATCATGTGGGTGGGGTGCCTTATCTTGCAAATAGATACCCTCAAGCAACTATTTATGCAACTCCTTTTACAATGAAAGTATTAGAAGCGATTCTCGAGGATGACAAATTAACAATAAGAAATAGATTAAAAACAGTTCAACCAGATTCCTCCCACATAATTAAAGGAAAGAGCGGAACCTACAAAGTTGATTTTGTTCATACAACACATTCAACAATTCATTGTGTGTTTCCTGTTCTTCATACAAAAGAAGGGAGTTTTTTCTATGCTTTAGATTTAAAATTTGATAATTATCCAACTATGGGAAAACCTCCAAATTATAATAAAATAAAAGAATTAGGAAGACAAGGTGTAAAAGCTTTAGTTGTAGATGCTCTTTATTCAAGTACAGAGAAAAAACCAGGAGGGGAGAGAATAGCTCAAGATCTATTAGAGGATGCATTCTCAAAACTAAGAGGGAAAAATTCTGCATATTTTATAACAACTTTTTCATCACATATTGAAAGATTAACAAACATAGTTAAGTTCGCAGAGAAAACAAGAAGACAAATTGTTTTTTTGGGAAGAAGTTTAAGCAAATATGTTGAGGCAGCTACAAAAGCAAATGCATGTCCTTTTAAAAACAAAGTAAAAATATTCAAATACAGAAGACAAGTAGATGCTTTCTTAAAAAAACTAGATAAAGAAAGAGGAAAATATGTTGTAGTTTGTACAGGGCATCAAGCAGAAGAAAATTCAATATTAGATAGAATTGTAAGAGGAGATTCAGGATTTAATTTTAAACCAGGAGATTATTTAATTTTCTCGTCAAGCATAATTCCTGTTTCTATAAATATCTTAGCACGTGAAAAATTAGATAATAAATTAAGAAAAATAGGAGTTAAACTTCAGACAGATGTTCATGTTCATGGTCATGGAAGCAGAGAAGATTTAAGAGATTTATTAGAAATGTTAAAGCCAAAGCATATTATTCCTGCACATGGAACCCTTCAACAAGAAACTCCATTTATAGAACTTGCATCAACTTTAGGATATAAATTTGGAGAAACTTCACATCTTTCTTCTAATGGAAAAGTTTTGAAATTATGATTGATTAGATTTTCTGTTTTAAAAGATTACCCATACTATTACTTAAAAGTTACAACACAACGAAAGGTTTAAATATTCTAAAATATGGAGAGAATTATGGAAGAATATAATTTAGAATTAAGAACAAAGGATAGAAACACTACCTTCAAAGGAATTAAAACTGCAAGGGTACCTATTATGGGGGAAACAATTTCAATTTTCATAGAAAAAGAAAAATTTAAAGAATGGTACAAAAAGCATTTTTCTAGTCGTTCTAAGGAAAGGAATTATAGTGAAGAACATCTTACTGAGGAATATATTAATTTAGCTTGTGCTGTTTATAACATGAAAAATTATAAAGTTGAAGAAGTAGAACATTCTCTTAACCCTGAACACTTTCCAAATTCTAGTAATCTTGAGACGAATTTAGTAATCATTGCAAAACAACAATAAATCTTACATTATACCATCTCCAATAATTCTCACAACAAACTGCTTTAGCATACAAACCCGCACAATTTTTAAACAGAATATGCTTTATTTTTCTATAACATGGTTAGAGAAGACATTTTAGGAGGATTAAAAACAGCATTAGCTCGAGGACAAACTCTAAGACAAGCTATGATGAGTTTTTATAACTCTGGTTATTTAAAACAAGAAATTGAAGAAGCTGCTAAGGCTTTACAAGTAGAAAAAAATCAGCCTTTACAACCCCAGTTTGCTCAAGGTCCAAGTGAAACAGCCCCTATTTTTCAAAGAACTGATTTAGTTGAGAAAGATTCAAATGAAGAACCAAAAGAAGTTTTATCTCAAACAGCCAAACTAGCCCAACCCCAAACAATACAAAAGGTTTCTGCATATGGTCAACCTGCACAACCAACCCAGCCCAAACAACCTCAACAAGTTCAACAACCTGCACAACAATCAACCCAAACAATACAAAAGGTTTCTGCATATGGTCAACCTGCACAACCAACCCAGCCCAAACAACCTCAACAAGTTCAACAACCACAACCAGCAAAACCAAGAGGTAAAGCAATAATTTTTATTTTATTAGCCCTTTTAATTATTTTAATTGGAGGATTAATTGTTGTATTTTTCTTTAAAGACAAACTTTTAACTTTTTTTAATTCATCTTAAAATGGTATATCAACCTGCAGAAGATTCATATTTATTAACCAATATCTTAAAAAAAGAGTTACCAAAATTAATAAAGAAAAACTTAGGTTTAAAATTCTTAGAAATTGGTGCAGGAAGTGGGATACATCTTTTAACAGCAGAGAAGTTGGGTGCTAAAAAAGAAAATATTTTTTCATCTGATATAAATGAAGATTCAGTAAAGCATTGCAATTCATTAGGATATAACTGCATAAAATCAGATTTATTTGAAAATATAACTGGAAAATATAATCTTATAATTTTCAATCCTCCTTATTTGCCAGAAGATGCAGAAGAACCTGTTGATTCAAAAACTACAACAACAGGTGGAAAAAAAGGAGATGAGATAATCTTAAAATTCTTAGAACAAGCAAAAAAACATCTAGAAAAAGAAAGTAGAATATTTCTTTTAACAAGCAGTTTAACCCCTAAAATTGATTTTGAGAAATTAAAATATAAATACAAAGAATTAGGTTGTGAAAGGCTATTTTATGAGCAATTATATGTTTGGGAGCTTGTTATCTGATTCACCACAATTATTTTTATATACTCTGAGGTAATTCATCTAATATGGCACGATTCGCCCACATAGCAGATGCACATTTAGGAGGATGGAAACAACAGCCAATGCAGGATTTAAACTTGCAATCATTTAGAAAAGCAATCGACATTTGCATAAATTCTAAATTAGAGTTTGTATTAATTGCAGGAGATTTATTTGATTCTCCCTACCCCCCAATAGAAATCTTAAAAGAAACTTTTGCAGAATTTAGAAGATTAAAAGAAGCAAACATTCCTTGTTTTCTAATTGCAGGTTCACATGATTCTTCTGTATCTGGGAAAACTTTTTTAGATGTCCTTGAAAAAGCAGGTTTTTGCAAAAATGTAACTGATTTTGAAGTTATTGAAAAACAAAGATTTCCTTCTCCAAGAGATTCAGAATCTCAAAAAGAAAAAGACACAATTATTTTAAATCCAACTCTTTACGGCGGAGTTGCTATTTATGGTTACCCTGGAAAAAAATCTGGCTTAGAGATAAATGATTTAAGAAGAGTTAAATTAAATGACGCACCAGGAATGTTTAAAATTTTTATGCTTCACACAACAATTGATAAAGCAAAAGGAACACTTCCAATAGATGCTTTAGAAACAGACCTTTTACCAAAAGCAGATTATTATGCTTTAGGCCACTTACACATTGATTTCCAATATCAAAATTTTGTTTATCCTGGGCCAATTTTTCCAAATAATTTTCAAGAATTAGAGGATTTAAATTATGGGAGCTTTTATATTATAGATACAGAATCAGAGAACTCCTTAAGAAAAGTAGAATTAAAAATAAAAGAGGTAGTCTCTATTGAACTTGAAATAAGAAACACTATTTCAGCTACAGAAAAAATAATTGATGAGTTAAAAGATAAAGAATTAGAAGATAAAATTGTTTTATTAAGAATAAGGGGAGAATTAGAAAATGGGAAAAGCTCAGATATAAAATTCTTACAGATAGAAGAATTTGTAAAGGAAAGAGGGGCATATTTTCTTTTAAGAAATACTCATGATCTCAAATCAAAAGAAGTTGAAATGGAATTAGATATCGGAGATACAGAAGACATAGAAGAAGAGACAATAAAAGTTTATTCTGACCAAAATCCTTCTGACTTTAATAAATTAATACCTTCAATAATGAATGTTTTTTCAATTGAGAAACAAGAAGATGAAAAATCAGAGGTTTTTATAAATAGATTATTAGATGGAACTAAAAAAGTTTTGAAATTTTAACTCAAGAAAACAAAAATGAATATTCGTAAAATAGTATTGAATAATATTAGAAGCTATAAGCAGCAAAAAATTGATTTTCCAGAAGGCTCAACTCTTTTATCAGGAGATATTGGTTCTGGAAAAACTTCAATTTTACTAGCCATAGAATTTGCTTTATTTGGGCTTCAACCTGGGCAAAGAGGTTCTTCATTGTTAAGAAATGGAGAAAACGAAGGAGGGGTTCTTATAGAATTTGAAGTAGAAGGAAAACAAGTAACTATTGAACGAACTTTAAAGAGGGGAAAAACAATTTCACAAGATTATTGTGCAATAATTATTGATGGAGAAAAAGAAGAGATAGCTGTCACAGAATTAAAAAATCGTGTTTTAACTTTATTAGATTATCCTAAAGAGTTTGCAAAAAAACAAAATATTTTGTATAAATTCACAGTTTATACTCCTCAAGAAGAAATGAAGCAAATAATCTTAGAAGACCCTCAGACAAGAATCAATACTTTAAGACATGTTTTTGGAATTGATAAATATAAACAAATTTTAGAGAATGTTTCAATAATAGCCTCAAAAATAAGAGAAGAAAAAAGATTAAAAGAAGGAATGACAGTAAATTTAGAACAAGATAAATTGACAATTGTATCAAAAGAAAATGATTTAGAAACAAAACATTACAATTTATCATCAGTTGAAAAAGAACTTTTTTTAAAAACAGAAGATAGAAAAAAGATTCAGGAAGAAAAAGATAAAATATCCAAGCAAATTGAGGAAAAAAGAGGTTTTCAACAAGAAATAGAAAAGACAAACATAATGATTTCAACTAAAAAAGAGACATTTTCTAATAATTCTAAGAGGATAGAAGAAATAAAAGAACAAATAGCTCAATTAGAAGAAGCCTTCTTTGATGAAAATAAAATAAGAGAATTAGAAGAACAAATTCTTTTAAGAAAAGAAGAAAAAAGAAGATTAAACGAGGAGAATTTAGATACAACTTCCCAAATAACTTCTTTAGATATTAAAAATGCAGACAATGAGAAAATAAAAACAAAAATTACAAATGTAGAAATTTGCCCAACTTGTTTACAAGATGTTAGTCCTGTTTACAAAAGCAATGTAATAAATAAACTTGAATCAGATATTGTTAAAAATAATTCCAGAATAAAACAACTAAGTTTGGAAAAACAAAACATCTCAGAAAGAATTTCAAAAATATATAATGAAATTTCTTCAAATGAAAAAGAACTTCAAGAATTGAATTTATTAAAAATTAAGTTTGAAGGGGTTCAGGAAAAAACAGATAGAATAAAAGAATTAGAAAACTCAAATGAATTAATTAAAAAAGATTTGAGTTTATTAAACCAACACATTGAATCTTTGGAAAAATCTATTTTTGAATTAAAAAAACTTGATAATATTTTTCAGTTAAAACAAAATGAACTTGAAGAAGCTTTAAGACAGGAAAAATTAGCAGAAATAAAAGTAGCAGAATTAAAAAAAGAAATAGATGTTTTTTCTAAGCAAATAGAAGAGTTAAAAGAAAATATAAAGAAGGTAGAAGAAGTAAGAAAACAGTTAGAGTATTTAATTAAATTAGAAGATTGGCTTTCTAAAAAATTTGCCCCTTTAATAGCAGTTATTGAAAAAAATGTTATGGTAAAACTTAAAATAGAGGTCTCAACTCTTTTTGCAGAATGGTTTGGCATGCTTGTTCCAGATACATTTAATGTTCAGCTTACAGATGATTTTACACCTATTATAGAATATCAAGATTATGAAATAAGTTATGCTTATCTTTCAGGAGGAGAAAGAACAGCAATTGCTTTAGCATATAGACTTGCACTAACTCAAGTGATAAATTCTTTATTAAGTAAAATAAAAACAAAAGATTTGATTATCTTAGATGAACCAACAGATGGTTTTTCAGAACAACAATTAGATAAGATGAGGGATGTTTTGCAACAGTTAGATGTTAAGCAGATGATAATTGTAAGTCACGAACAAAAAATAGAAGGTTTTGTGGAAAACGTCATAAGATTAAAAAAGACAACAGGAATTTCAAAACCAGAGTAATAATTTTTAAGTAGCTAATTATGAAATTCTTCTGAGAAATATCTTGGAGTTAATGATTCTCCTGTAGCCTCTTTAATAAGTTTGTCCCATCTTTTTGTATTCCCAGGTTCAAAGACATATTTCTTTAAATATTTTCCCACTTCTTTATTGGAATAATCTGGATTTTCTGTATCATCGCTTTTTAAAATTTCTTTTACAATATAATTATTTAATTGAGAAGCTAAGAATTTTCCTAAAAGGTAATTATGGTAATAAACTGGGGAGCTTGCAATATGTATTTTTGATGCCCAGTCAGGTTTATCTCTAGAAAAATTAATCTCTTGGTATTTTTTAACAATTTCCCACCATAATTCATTTAGATTTCGATCAGGATTTTTATAAAGTTCTTTTTCAAAGTTAAACATTACTTGATTCCATCTTGTAAAAGTTAATTCTTTTGTTCTCAAACTTTTTTTGATTAAATCTTTAATCTTTTCAACTTCTTCTGGATTCGCCTTACAATATTTTTTTAGAAAAGAGGTGTTTTTTGAATTTCTTTCAAATAAAAGAGCTATTGCTTCTGTAGTAAATATGTGTGCCTTATCTTTTAATAAAAAAGGAAGATTTGTTTTAGAGTAAGTTTCGTCGTATATAGCGTGTCCTAATTCATGTAAAGTTGTACCCGCCCAATATTCATTATTTTTTACATTTTCAATAATCCTTACATCTCCTTCTTTGTCCATATCTATACAACAAGCATGCTGATATTTTCCCGGTTTTTCATATAAATCACTTTTTTCCAAAATACTTGATACATCAAATCCTGCGTCATAGTAAAATTTTTTAACAATCTCAACATTGTCTTTTGTATAAAATTTATCTAAGTCAATATCATATGTCTTGGGCCCTTCTTGAAAAAATAAATCTTGATAATGCCAAGGTTTTAACTCTTCTTTATTTATAGAGTATCTTTTAGAAAGAGATTCATCAATATTTTGTTTTAATTTACTAAAAGCTCCATTCAATTGAACTTCCATTTCTTCAAATAAGTTTCTAATTTCTTCTTCAGTTTGTTCGTTAAGTTCAAGACTCATAGTATAATAGTTTTCAAAACCCAAACTTTTTGCAAGTCTATTTCTTAATTTAACAAGTTCTATTAATTCTCTTTCAACTAAAGCTCCTTGTTTTTTACTTGCCTCCCAAGCTTCTTGTAACTTTTCTGAATCTGTTTCTGTTTCTAAAATTTCCTTTATTTCATTATCTGTTAATTCCTTTCCACCAACTTTCGCTCTAAAAGTATTAAATTTTTGTTCAATCTCAGACTCTTTTTTAGAAATCTCCTTTAATAATTCCTTATCTCCTTGGCATCCAGCATAAGTCATATAAAGAATTTCTAATTGTCTTTTTTTCAGAGGGTCTTCTTCTTTATCTAAGAAATTTTTTAATTGCTCAAACCTTTCTTTATTATTCAAATAATCATTAAATCTAATAAGCTCTTCTTTGACTTTTTCATAATCTTCTTGTTTTCCAGAAATTATTGCATCAAAATAAGAAAGATGCAGTTTTTTATGAAACTCTTTAATTTGTTTGTTTTGCCCCTCTAAGAATTTTTCAACTTCTCCCATTATCTAAAATAAGAGGGGATAGTTATAAACTTTTCTAAAATCTAAAACCAAAAAATTTATAAAAGAACAATTCTCAATATGTTTAAGAAATTATTCTTAGTTATTTAAAATGGACGAAGAGTTAAAGAAATCAATTTTGAGAACAGGCACAACAATATTAGGAATTGTATGTAAAGACGGAGTTGTAATGGCTTCTGATAGGCAATCAACTGCAGGAACAATAGTTATGAACAAAGATTCTCAGAAAATTAGAGAGATTAATAATTATTTACTTTTTGCAGGTACAGGAATGGTTTCAGATATTCAAAGGTCTGTAAAATTAGCAGGAGCAGAACTTAGATTAAAAGAATTAAGATCAAGGTCAAGACCAACTGTAAAACAAGGAGCAAATCTAGTATCTGCAATGATTTATCAATCAATTAGACAACCTACAATGTTGCAGTTTATGGTAGGAAGTTTAATTGGAGGTTTTAATGAAGATGGGACAGCAGAGTTATATTCTATAGACCCTTCAGGAGGGATAAAGCAAATACAAGATTATGACGCAAACTTTGGAAGTGGTATGCCTTTTGTATTAGGTTTATTAGAAAGACAATATAAAGAAGATATGACAATAAAAGAGGGAATGGAATTGGCATTAGAAGCTATAAAATCTGCAACACAAAGAGATATAGGTTCTGGATATGGAATGGATGTTTTTACTATAACAAAAGAGGGGATAAAGAAAGTTGTAGAAAAAGAGATTAAACCAAGTTATTAAGAATAAAAATAATTTTCAATTTATCTAAATTCAAAATGGAAATTCTAAAGAGTATAAAAGAGAGACTTCATGGAAATGTAAGTGATGCAACTTTTGAAGGTGCGAATATTGTTTTGTATACAACCAATGAGAATTTTTTCAAAGAAGATGATGGAAAGATAAGAGAAATTGTAGATGAAATCAAAAAAAGAATTGAATTAAGAGCAGACCAGAAAATTCTTTCTGATAAAGAAGAAGCTGAAAAAGAAATTAAAAGAATTGTTCCTGAAGAAGCAGCGATAACAAATATATTATTTGATAATCATAGAAGCATAGTTCTTATTGAAGCAAAAAAACCAGGGATGGTTATTGGAAAACAAGGCTCTATTTTAGAGGAAATAAGAAGAACCACACTTTGGACTCCCCAAATTCAACGAAGTCCAGCAATAAAATCAAAAATAACAGAGAATATTAGAGAAGTTTTGTATGCAAATAATAATTATAGAAGAAGATTTTTGAATTCTATTGGGAAAAAGATTTATGAAAAATGGAATTCAGAAAAAGCAGATGTATGGATTCGATTAACTTTTTTAGGCGGTGCTAGACAGGTTGGAAGAAGTTGTCTACTTTTACAAACACCAAATTCAAAAATTCTTTTAGATTGCGGAGTTGATGTTGCTGCACACGGCTCAGACAAATTTCCTTATTTTAACATACCAGAGTTTGATATTTCACAATTAGATGCAATAATTATAACCCACGCTCACTTAGATCATGTTGGTTTGCTCCCTTATCTATATAAAATGGGCTATAAAGGACCAGTTTATATGACTGCTCCTACAAGAGATATTGCAGCATTGCTTGCTTTGGATTTTATTGGTGTGGCCTATAAGCAGGCAGCAGCTCCTTTGTTTAATTCAAAAGATATAAAAGAAATGGTTAAGCATAGTATCTGTTTAAATTACAATGAAGTTACTGACGTGACTCCAGATGTGCGATTAACTTTCTATAATTCAGGACATGTTTTAGGTGGTGCAATGGTTCATCTTAATATTGGAAATGGTTCTCATAATTTGCTTTATGCAGGAGATTACAAATATGCAAAGACAAGACTTTTAGATCCAGCAATTACAGTTTTTCCAAGAGTTGAAACAGTAATTACAGAATCAACTTATGGTTCAAGAAATGATATTTTACCTCCAAGAGCAGAATCAGAAGAGGAATTTATAAACATAATAAATAAGACAATTGAAAGAGGGGGAAAAGTTCTAATCCCTGAATTAGGACTAGGAAGAGCACAAGAAAGTATGTTGGTTATTGAAGATGCCATAAAGACTGGGAAAATGAAAAAAGTTCCTGTTTATATTGACGGAATGATTTGGGATATTAATGCTATTCACACTGCTTATCCTGATTTTTTAAGCAGCAAATTAAAATCAGAAGTTTTTCAAGATAAAAACCCATTTACTTCTGAGCTTTTTTCAAGAGTGGGTTCTCCTCAAGAAAGAAAAAAAGTTATTGAAGGAGGTCCTTGTATTGTTTTGGCTACTTCTGGTATGCTTGTTGGAGGAGCTTCAGTAGAATACTTCAAGGAATTTGCAGGAAATAAAAATAACTCATTAATTTTTGTATGTTATCAAGGAATTGGTTCTTTAGGAAGACAAGTTCAAGAAGGAATTAAAGAAACAAAAATGATTGTTGATGGTAAAGAAGAAAGAGTAGAAATAAATTTTGAAGTAAATACTCTTAAGGGGTTCACAGCTCATGCAGGAAGAAACGAGATAATGTCTTTTTTTAATAATATGAAACCAAGACCAAAAAGAGTAATAATTAATCACGGAGAAGTTTCAAAGTCTCTTGATTTAGCTTCTGCACTTTACAAACTTAACAGGATGGAAACAAATGTCCCAAGAACTTTGGAGACTATTAGGTTGAAGTAATTGAATATAATTATATTTATATACAATAATTTATTAATTTAGTTATGGGAATAAGAAAATATTTTAAGAATTTAATTTCTAAAGAGTTTATTAGAGGCATGGGAAGTATTATTAATATGGCTGGTTCTTCTTATAAGAATTATTGGATGAGAAAAGATTTAACTCCTCAACAACAAGATACTTTAGCATTAAGAAGAGACTGGGAATTTGTAGGAAGTGATTTAAGATATGCAATAAACAAACATAAAAAATCTTTATTAAGTAAATTAAAAAATTGAGATAAGAACCCCAACATCCTCGGTACTGTCCACAAAGCAAATCCTATTATCACCTCTTTTTTGATTAATTATAAATTTTATATTAACAACCTTTATATCAATATATTTCTAAACAAATTTTTCCCAAATACTTTAAAAATGCCTTTTCATTAATATTAAAAAGAGAAAATGGAAATAGGTTTTTTAATCATCATTGGAATTTTTTTAATATATTACTTAATAGTTTTATTTGTAGAAAAAAGAATAATCTCCGAAGCAGGCCAAATAATTGATAAATTCCTTTCAATACTTTTGCTTTATGCAGCTGTTTCAATAATATATTATTCATTAACAGGGCAACCTTTTTTATCAGATAATGAAGATACTTATGCTGTTTATATTTTCATCATAGGTTTTGTTGCACTTTTATGGGCTGTTCCTAATTTATTAAAAGAGTTTAGGTTTTTCAATAAATTTTTAAAAAAAGGCAAAAAATTGAAAAGGAAAAGGGGTAAAAGATGAAAGTGGTTTTCGCTGAAATCTGGAGGTTGTTTTCATGAAGCATAATCTAAAAATTACAGCTGTTCTTTTGTTAATGTTTTTAGCAACTCAGTTTATTGGTTTATATGTTGTAGACCATTATTCTAAAACAGATTTACCTTTTAATTTAGATACTCCTGAAATACAAGAAGAAAGAGATTATGGGCCAGTTTTTGTTTCAATTATTGTAGCTTTTGTAATAGCAATTGGACTTTTACTTTTATTAACACATTTTAAAGCAGAGTTTCTTTTGAAATTATGGTTTTTATTGGTTATTGTAATAGCTTTATGCATATCTTTTTTATCTTTTGTCCCAACTTTTCAATATGCAACTCTTATTGTTTTATTATTAGCAGTTCCATTAGCACTTGTAAAAATATACGGGCAAAACTTCATAATCCATAATGCAACAGAATTATTTATCTATCCTGGGATTGCAGCTGTTTTTGTACCTCTTTTAAATATCTGGACAATAATTGCTCTTTTAATAGTAATTTCTCTTTATGATATGTGGGCTGTTTGGAAATCAGGAATTATGCAGAAAATGGCAAAATACCAAATTAATAAATTAAAAGTGTTCTCAGGGTTTTTTATTCCTTATGTCTCAAGAAGCATGAGACAAAAAGTTAAGAAAATGAAGAAATCAGAGTTAAAAAAGAAGAAGATTAAAGTAAATGTAGCTATCTTAGGTGGAGGAGATGTTATATTCCCAATAATTGCAGCAGGAGTGATGATGAAAACATTTCCAGAAACAATTATTCCTGCCTTACTTGTAATTGCAGGAGCAACACTAGGATTAGGTTATTTGTTCTTCTTTGCTAAGAAAAAGAAATTTTATCCAGCAATGCCATATATTTCAGCAGGAATCTTTATAGGAATTGGACTTAGTTATTTAATTTTCTAGTTATCTTTTAACAATAATTATCTCTGGGGAAGGTTTTCCAACAGAATTTAGAGAATCAGATAAATCTTTAAGATATTTTATATTGCTAAGTGGTTCAATATTAGTTATACTCGCAATATTTATCTTATGGGGAATTTCAGTTTCAATTCTGGTATTATTTCTAGAAGAACCATCTAGATTATATGCTCCCTCACTAGATAATGAAGGCTTAAGATAAACATATCCTGGAGAGTAATTATCTATAATTCCTAATGCAGACCCGCTTGGGGATATGTGGATTCTAACAAGTCTTTTACTATCTTTGTAAATTTTGAATTCACTTTCTGTTTGATTAGGACCTAATTTATTTACCATAACTCTTCTTAATTTCCCCCATTTATAAATATTCCTATCTTGTTCTCACTCAATAAAAGTAACAAATAGCAAGCTTTATAAAGCTAAAGATATATGAGATTTTATGGAAAAAGACTACAATACAAATAGAGAGTATATTGAAGATATAGCTTTAAGCAAAGGAATTAAATCTCTTGATTTTAAAAGTGAAGATACAATTGTTATTAATAAAAATTCTCAGACAATAGAAGAATTAGGAGCTAATAAGCATTTTTGGAGATCTCTTTTCTTTGAATTTAAAGATGATGTATTGGGGCTTGGATTTTTATATCAGGAAAAAGAAAAAGAATTACCTCTCTCTTCTGGAAAAAGTTTAGTTAAAAATCTAGGTTTTAAAGTAAAACCAAAAATACAAGAAGGAGAAATAAAAAAAGAACAAGTATTTCCTAATTCTATTAGAACAAATTCTCCTGGCTTTGACGCTATAAATGTAACAGTTTCTAAAGATGAATGGGAAAAATTAAATGCTCTTTCAAAAGAAAGTTATGGGTTTGGGGCTCCTTATGTAATGATGCCTGAACCTTTATGCTATCAAGTACATATTCCTTTAGAAAATATAACTGATGTAAGATTCAAAGATTATAATTTTTTAAATAAATTTCCGAATAAAGATTAAAATGTTAGTTAAACAAGAATTAATAAACAAAATCAAAGATTACTTTGAGTTAAATATTTATGAGACAAAAGTATGGTTAGCTTTGCTTGGAAAAGGAACTGCTTCTGCAGGTGAAATCGCAGAGATTTCAGGTGTCCCAAGATCAAGAACATATGATGTTTTAGAAAGTTTAGAGAAAAAAGGTTTTGCAATTGTAAAAATAGGAAAACCAATTAGATATCTTGGTGTGAAACCAAGAATGATTTTAGAGAAATTAAAAAATGATGTTCGAAGAAATGCCGAAGAAAGAATAACTGGCCTTTCAAATATAAAAAGCACAGAAGAATTCACAAAGCTTGAGAATTTATATAAAACAGGGATTGTTCCAATAAAAAGCGAAGATATAACATCTGCTTTAAAAGGAAGATTGAATATTTCAAACCATCTTAGGGAAGTTTTACAAAATGCAGAAAAAGAAGTAATAATTTGCACAAATGCTAATGAAATAAAATCAAAATTTAAATTATTTCAGCAAACTTTTGCAACTTTGAATAAAGCAAATATAAAGATAAATATAGCTTTGTCAGGAGATGAAGAGTTAATAAAACAATTAGAAAAAGCATTTGAGGTTAAGATTAAATTAACAAATTTAGACACAAAATTCTTTATAGTAGATAGAAAAGAAATGTTGTTTTATATTTCAAAAGGAGAAGACAAAGAGGGTATAGCTATCTGGCTTAATTCTGAATTCTTTGCCCAAGCCTTTGCAACTCTTTTTGAAAAAGCTTTAGGTGGGAAGTAAATAAAATGGTAGAAGATTTAGAACTATCTAAGTTAGGTTATAATATTGGGAAAGTAGCAAAATACTTATCGAAAAATTTATGCAAACTTTTACCTGTTAGAGAATACAAAGAATATTATGAGGCGAGAACCGAAAAACAAAATTCAAATTTAGAAAAAACAATCGCAAGAGAAAACCTAAAAAAGGTGGAAGAAAATAAAATTAATAAGCCACCTGTGGGAGGAGTACTTAGGTATTTTAAGAAAGTCAATAGTTTTAAGGAGGAATTTGAAGAAAAATCTATTGATGATTTACAAAAAATGATTAATAAATATAAAAAAAGTTTTAGATCAAAATTTGATGTATTAGAAATACCTCCAAAAATAGCAGCAATTCAACTTATTTTAGAAGAAAAAGTTTCAGGAGGAAGTAAATAAAATGGATGAAAAATATATAGCAAGAAAAATGAAGAAAGGAGACATAGGAAGAAAAATAACCTATAAAAATAGTCTTTTTAAAGAATCAATCAAAGAAGTTGTTGTTGTTGGTGTTGATGAAAGATATCCTTCTTTTGCAAAAGTAGTTGATTATCCTCTTAACAGGAAAGATCTTAACAAACGTTGGGTTTGGTTTTCAAAATATACAGGAAAAGAAAAGGGAGAACACATTAAAAAATCAGGAGATTACCATGTTAATGGAATAATTTCAGAAATAGAAAACCTAAGATTAAATGGAATGTTAAAGAGAAAATGAAACCAGGAAATATAATTGCATATATGGGTAAGGGTGGAAAAATAAAACAAGCAGTAGTAGCAAAAGATTATTTAGAAGAAACCCCTAATAATATACGAATTTTTGATTACCCTTTTAATGAGAATTCAAAATCCTGTGTTCTTGGTTTAGGTAAAAGAAGGCTACTTGGAAATTTTCTTGAAAATCTAGGGGATTATTGCGTTACAAGAAGAATTCTTGGTGAAAAAGAAGAAAGCCTATTAGAAAATTTAATTGAAAATATGGGACCAATATCAGACATACGTTAAAATGAAAACAATAAATAAACTTTTAATCGGGGGAGGAATTTTTTTATCTAGTTTGCTTCCTATGAAAAAAGTTCAGGCTCAGAATATTGATGGTTGGTTTGAAGCAAGTAAAGGAATAAAGCAAGGAAATAATTTAAGATTATACCCTACCTTAAATGTTAAAGGAGTTAAATTAAGTTCTTTAATAGACATAAATAACTTTTTTAGTTTTTCTAAAACAGATTTATCATATGATAAATTAGCTTTAAAGTTAGGAGAGCACGTAGTTTTGAAACCAGTAGCTACTTTCCATACAAATCCATACGGGAAAAAAGTTACAGGAGATGTAAATCTTACTGCTTTTACAGATAATTATTTTGGATTCTTTGAAGTAGATGTAAATCCAACAGACCTAAAAAACCCAGAATTTTTTACATACCATAATCTTACTACAAAAATAGGTAATTTTGGATTTTTTGCTATGGGTTCTCTAAAAGACATTAAATCAGCTTGTACAGAATTAGAATATACTATGAAAGATATTAAAGATTGTGGGATTTCACCTTATGCAAGAATTAATTTAATGAAAGGTGTAAAGCCGACTTATCAATTAGGAGTTTCGTTTAATCCCAGAAAGTTTATTTCTAAAATTTCTAAGAATAAGTAATTCATTTTTTTAATTCATCTCTAAGATTTTCAAATTCTCTATAATCTTGAGTTAATTCTTCACCTTTTTTAATATTTCTTTTCGCAATCAAAAAACCTTTTCTTAAAGAGACATTTCCATTTGAACTATGATTACAAAATCTGATATCATCAAAAGATAAGTGCCATCTATCCCTTCTTTTATCAAAATATCCATAATGTTTTATAATTCTTTGTTCATCTTTGGTCAAATTTAATAATTCCTTCTTAGATAAGGACAAGTTCAATTTGCAGTTTTCTTTGTAAATTCTCTGATTTTTTGAAATCTCCTCTTCTGCAAATAAGCCTATCCCATGTAATTTACTTTTCTTAAGAGAATATTTTATATAAAACATATTTCTAAGATAGCCATAAAAGATTATATATTTTACTGTTTATTTTTAAATAACTCTCAAACCACTAATATCCATATCCCTTATTTTCTTTCTGTTCTTTGTTTTCCAAGTTCCTATAAAATCCTTTAATGTAAAATTGATTTTCTTTTTTACATGAATTCTCCCTTTAGAAGAAAAAGTTCTTTTATGTTTCTTTTTAAACTTTGTAACATGTTTTTTATCTTTTAAATATGGTCCAGCTCTAATTATCTCTCCTTTGTCTTTCACAACAAAAAAATATCTTGCAGCTTTTTTTCCATTATAATTAAATCCTTTTTTCTTTACGTGGAAAAAATCCTCAATTTCAGAACTAAGATGCCTGTAAAATTTCAATAACTTACTTCCTGCAACATCCCCTTCTTGTTTACTTGTTTTAGCTTCTATTAATATAAATTCATATTTATTTTTCTTTGCATCTGCTTTTATTTTCTCCAAATCTATTTTTTCAATCTCAAAAGATTTTATGGAAGGGTTTTTTAAGAATTTTTTACAAGCTGATTTAAATTTTTCAAAAGTTTCATCTGATAAAGCAGCTAAAGCATTTCTGGATTTATATGTTGGGTCTACTAATATAATAGGAGAATCTAATTTTGAACTATTTATGTCCATTAAAGCTACCTGTTTGTTTCTATAATGTTTTTCAATGTCTATAACTATTTTTTCATCTTTTATTTTTGTAACAGCACTTGCAAATTTAGTAAAACTTCCATAATAATATGCTAACAATTCTAAAGCATAACCAGAAAATCCTTGAATATAAGACTCTGCACCATAACAATTATTTGCATAACAAAAAGCTTTAGCAATTCTAATTTCCTCAAGTGTTTTTGAAGATTTTATCTTTCTATTAATATACTTAACATGTGAGTATGATAAATCAGTAATATTTTCAGCTTCTTTTAATGTTTTTATTTTTTTAACAGGAATTAACTCGATAAAAAAAGTTGGACTAATCTTTAATTTAAAATAATCTCTTGAGCCATGAATTTTTATAAGATTTCTAAATGTTTTTAATGCTTTTGAAAGAAGATTTGAAATCTCTTTATTATCATATTTTTTATCAAAACGAACAAAGATATCAACATCATAATTATCTTTTTTTATTACTGTATTTTTAGCAAAACTTCCTCCCACAAAAATCTCAGCGTTTATTCTTAAAGCTTTTAATCTTTTTTCAAATCTTTCTAAAAAATCTTTCAATGAACTTTCAATTAATTTTATATCTTCTTTTGAAGGTTCTACTTTTTTCAAGACCTCCTTCAAGACAGAATTAATCTTTTTTCGTGGTAGGGTCTTGGATTTCTTTGACATCTTTTAGACTTTTGTTTAATGTTGAAGCTAAATCAATGATATATTTTCCTTCTTCTAATTTATAGATTAAAGGTCTTTTTTTATTAAATAAATTTACAATGTCAATTTCAAATTTGCCATCTCCAGTAACTCTTACAGATTCTAAATCTAAGATAACTGGGGCTTTTTCATCTGTTATTCCTGCAATTTCTCTAATATCTTTTTCAATTATCTCTTTTTCTTCTTCAGGTATTTCAATTGGTTTTTCTTTTATCTTTGCCAATTGCTCTTCTCTAATATAAAAGAAAAATCTACTTCCACAGTCAGCACAACCCTCAATTAATTCTCTGCTACCCATAGGAATAATTCTAGAACATTTTACGCATTGATGAGCCATGATTATTAAATGAAAGTTAGAATTATAAAGTTTGTGCTAATCCCCTATCTTACCTCCACACAAGTAAAAAATTTAATTTATGGGTTATAACAATTTTTATATCAATTAATTAGAAAGTGAACAACTAACGATTCAAAAACAATTCAATCTTTTTAGGATTTTTCTTAATATCTTTGACAATTGTTGCAGGACCAATTATTGTCACAGCTCCTAAATCTCCTTTAGCAAGACTATTTGCAAGGTTTTGCCGTATTTTACCAAAGAAGCCCCCTTGATTATTTCCGTTTCCAGAAATAACTGCTAGCTCAATTCCTTTAAAACCTTTTACATGACCAATCATAGCCATGGTGTCTCCAATGAGTCTAGTTTCTTCTTCAGGTTTAAGTCTACCTTGCAATATTAAGATATGATTTCCCAAAACAATATTAAGAATTTTTCTAATACGCCCTGTACTATTTAAATTACTTATTTCAACAAATGGTAAAAACTGAATAGAAAAACCTTTTATTTTGCCAATACTTCCTCTTTTTTTCCTTACCATCTTTTTATTATTAAGATTTTTTACTTTTTAACTTTTACTAAATCTTTTTTGAGAGTTTGAATATTGATTCATAAAACTCTTCTATATTTTTTCCATATTTAGCACTGATTCCTATAACATCATATTCTGGGAATGCAGCTTCTATTTGTTTAATACTTGATTTTCTTAAATCAATTTTATTTGCTACTATTAAAACAGGAATCTTTCTTGCAACCAAATTTCCAATTATTGTGATATTTACTTGATTATAAGGGTTTTTAGTTGCGTCCAATACAATAACAACTAAATCCATATCATCTAACCACTTTATACTTTCTATAATACCTTGAGTAGCTTCTTTTGCTCTTGATTTAGCCTCTTTTTTCTTAACTTTATATTTTAAGAAATCCTCATAGTCTATTTTTGTAGCAATTCCAGGAGTATCTATCATTTTAAAAGTAATTTTCTTTCCTTTATAATCTATTTCAACTTTTTCTTTAAACTGGACATTTCTGGTTTCATGTGGAACTTTACTCACACTTCCAATTTCTTCACCTGTAAAATCTTTGCAAACCCTATTCGCTAAACTTGTTTTTCCAGAATTCGGAGGTCCATAAAAACCCAATTTCACATCTTTTTTACCTTTAAATAACCTTGAGAATATTTTTTTAAAAAAATTCTTGAAAATTTTGATTACCATGTTCTTTTTTATAGATTATCTTTATTAAACTTTTGTATAATTAATCATACTATTTTGGAGAATATCTTCTGTAGCCATATTCTGGGGCCCCTCCTTGCCCTTTCTTTTCCAAGGTTCTTTTTAAAGCAATTTCATACATACCTGTTCTTTTACCAGTGTATTTCCTTAAAGCATATCTTATTTGTTCTGAATTCCACCTAGATTTTCTAAGGCTTTTTTGAATTTGGCTATTATTTAACCCTCTTTTTTTAGCATTTGTAATATAATTAGCAATGTTATACAAATCATTTTTATTCTTAAACAAATAATTTTCATATCTTTTCTTATACCATGTTTGCAAGATAAGATATATGATAAATCCAAAGATTAATAATAAAAATATGACAAGAGAAAATATTATCCATTTCTTTTTTTCATTTTTATCTTCGTCGTCTTCAACATAATCAAAATTATCTACACTAAGTTCTGTGAATGCAGGAGAGATAAAAAATACAAGATTTGTAAAATTAACACTTTCTGTTGTAGAAAAACTAATTATCTCTGTGTCGCCTATAAAATCAAAAACATAATAATTTCCTTGCCTTTGTTCTTGATAATCTTGCTTAAATAAAGTTTCATTCATTTTTTCAACAAAGATATAGCCTAAATAATCTATTACATCTTTTTTACCCACTTCTAAATCAAAAGTTCCAACAATAAAATTTTCAGAAATCCCATAAAAAGCAGTGAATTCTTTAAAACTAATTTTTATATTTAAGTTGTTTACATTCCATCCTATGACTGCTGTTTTATAACCACTTTCTTCATCAACATCATATGTAGTATTTGTAATGGCTTCTAGGGCATTTAAATCAACATTTTCTGAACTTGGAAAGATAGGAATAGAAATTGCTGTTTGAGTTACTTCAATTTTATCAGGGATATTTATTAAAGACAAACTTACAGAGATGTTATCAAGCTCTGTTTGTGTGCTTGCGTTTAAATAATCTAAACTAAGATTTGTTAATTTAGATTCAATGTAATTTATTTTTAATGCAGAAGAAAGACTAATTTGCTCAAATAAATCATATTGATTTATATCTGCTTTAATATTATTAAGCTCATCTATTTTATTATTCAATGTTGTGTTTAAATCTTCTGTGGAAAGAGATATGTTTATTTGTTCTGTGAAAACCTCTATGTCGCTAAAATTAAACTGGTAAAAAATACTTTCTGGAGTGTTTGGAAGATAAAAAAAACCCCCATCTAAATTTAAATTTTGAAAAGTTGTAGTTTCTATTGTTCCATATGTAGAATTTACAGTATATAAAAAACCAGGATTTTCATTTATTAATTCTAATAAAGTCATGTAATTTCCTTCTGAATCTTCAAACAAAGTAAAGTTTGATTCATTTGTAAGCTGAATAGATATCCAACCACTTATTTTTTCTCCTAATTCATAATTTGTTTCAATATTATGTGTGGGGGTTTCAAAAGCATAATCAGCAGAAACAAGCCCTACAACAAATATTAATAATAAACCTGCAGCAAAAAACTTTAAATTTCTCTCACCCATTTTATAACATCTTTAAGAGAATTTGTTTTATAAATATTCTTAGTGTCTTTAAAGCAGAAAGGTTTATAAACAACTAACAATTATCTATGTGTATGGATATTAGTGAGATAATAAGCAAAGAAGACCTGTTGAGAATCAATAAAGGATTTGGAGGTAATCTTAGAAGTGGCTCAAGCATAGATTTTGCATTTGTAAGGTTAAAAGATAAAAAGTTAGGAGACTACAAAAAATTAGCATTTTTAATGAGGGCTATTTTAGTGGACCCTCCTTTTTCAGACGGCAACAAGAGAACTGCAACATTTATTTGTTTAGCTTTTACAAATAAAACCAATAAACAAGTAGACAGGGAACTATTGCTTCACCACATAGTATCTATAGCAAAGAAAAATATTTCAGAAATAAGAAATATAGAATGGAGATTAAAAAATGCAATCAAGTGAAATCAAAAGAATATTAAAAGAATATAAAGATGTCTTTGAAGCTTTAGAGAATTATGACAAGACTCAGGAACTTCTGTTTCAGAGAAAAAGAATAGACATAACTTTATCAGTGGAAACCATAAATAAATTAAGAAAAATCAAAGAAAAAACAGGAAAACCTATTTCTCAAATTATTGAAGAAAAAATAACTTAATTTGAATAATCTATTTCTTCAAGAGAAGCAACTATGTTCGGCGAGCTTACAATTCCTACTTTTTCTTTCTTTTCTTTGGCTTATGTTTTTTTAGACTTAAAGCCACATAAATAAGAATAATCAAAGCAATTGTCACAACAATCCCCCATGTTCCAAAAAATGGAAGTTCAATTTGTGCAGGACATTCCACAACAGTTACACCACTATCTTCACACAGAGATTTTTTATTGTTAGGATCATAATGCCATTCACCACTTCCAATAGTGTATTCCACATAAGATCCATTATTTGGATCTGGCTCTGGAGTATATGCATTAAGAGAATCCCAACTCCAGACACCTTCCCAACCATAACTTATATATCCATCATCTTCACAACCTAAAGGGTCTATAGAACTATCTGTAGTATATGTGCATGTCCCTATTTTTGTAACAACCACTTCCACAAAGGGATAAATTCTATTTCTTTTCCTTTTATTTTTTCTTTTTTTTCAAGGTCAGGTGTAATAATTAAGCCCTTTTTCAATTTAAAAAAATCTAAACAAGAAATTAGAGAATTTATTTCTCTTTCATATGTATCAATGTCTTTTAAAGAATAACAAACCTGCATAGCAGAAGTAACTTTTTGTCTTTCACTTATTATAAAATCAACTTCTTTATTTTCTGAAGATTTCCAGTAAAAGATTTTTTTGAGGGGAGATTTTTCCTTTTTGATTAACAAATGCAAATGAACAAGGTTTTCCATTCTTTTTCCAAAGTCTCTTTCAGAGAATAAATTCAAAAATCCTATGTCATTTAAATATACTTTTGGAATAGAAAGATCATCTTTTTTTATAGAATAATCAAATTTTCTCAAGAGAGAAATAAAAAATGAATCTTCTAAGATGCTAAAATATTCATATAAGGTATTTTTGCTTAGTTTTACTCCTTTTGATTTTAAATTAAGAAAAATTTTATTCAAGCTAATTTCTTTAGAAATAGAACTCATAAAATAATTAATTAACCACTTTATGATTCTTGTGTTTTTTATTTTGTATCTATCAATCAAATCTTTGTATACTATTAAATCAAAATAACTTTTTAAAATCTTTAATTTTTCTTCTTTTTCTTCTTCAAGCACAATTTCAGGATATCCTCCAAATAAAAGGTATTCTTCAAGATAATTTTTTAGTTTTGATTTTGATTCTGTGTTTAATTTATTTATGTCAATTTCTTCTTTTTTAAATTTTAAGAATTCTTCAAATGATAATGGAAAAATTGTTAAAGGAATTGCTCTCCCTCTTAATGCAGTTGAGATTTCTTTACTTAATAATTTTGAAGAAGAACCTGTAATAAAAATACAGGAATTAAAATTATCATGTAAATCTCTTATTGCCAATTCCCAATCATCAATGACTTGGGGTTCATCTATAAACAGATATAATTTTTTATTAACAATCTCGGGAAATAATGAAAATTGTATCTCTAATATTTCTCTAATTTCTTTTGCTGTAATATCATTTAAAATAGGGCTTTCAAAATTAATATAAATTATTTGTTTTTTGTCTATGCCTTCTTTTTCTAATTCATTTATTTTATTAAACAACATATATGTTTTTCCAACCCTTCTTGCCCCAATTAAAGAATGAATTTTCTTAGATGTTTTAATTTTAATATCTCTTTCAATTATATCTTTAAATTTCTTTTCTTGAAAGTCTAATAAATATTGTTTAATTTTTTCTTTATCCATTTTTTAAATAAAATACATTATTCAAACTCTTTGATTTTAGTTTATCCATGTAATATGTAGAGGGGTATTATTTATAAATGTTTCCCTCTTTGGAGGGAAATAGAATTTAGCAATTATTCCTTAACAACATCAAAAAGATTGTTTTCTTTTTTATTTCTTCTTCCCTGTCCCTTTCTTCCCCTTCTTTTTTGCAACAACCTTTTTCTTCTTCAAATTCAGAACAATATATACTAACACAATCAAAGCAATTGTCACAACAATCCCCCATGTTCCAAAAAATGGAAGTTCAATTTGTGCAGGACACATTACAGTAGTTGTTCCACTATCTACACACAGACTCTGTTTATCATTTGGATCATAATGCCAGTCATCACTTCCAAGGGGGTCTTCCACATAAGCTCCATTATTTGGATCTGGCTCTAGAGTATATGTATTAAGAGAATCCCAAGTCCAAGTTCCAATCCATGAAATTCCTATAAATTCAACCCCTTCTCCACAAGTTTCTCCTCCTGTATCTGTAGTATATGTGCATGTTCCTATTGTCAAATCTGTTCCTGGATTGTTAGGATTTTCTTCTACACCATCCCATGTTGCTTGACACCCTTCTGTCTCATCCCATTCACACCTGCAATTATAATCTTCTAATGCACAATCTATATATTCTGGGACACTTATTTCTGCAACTTTACAACCATCTGCATTACAAGGAGTTGAAGTTTCATAATGTTCACAAAGAGTTATATTATCACATATTCCTAAAACATATTGTGCATAAAGAAATCCGCTTTTAAATTCTCCATCAAAACCTGCTTTAAAGAAAAATTCAAACTCATCATATATATCATTTTCTTCATCACCAAAACCAAATGCATCTTCTAAATCTTGTTCTGTAATTGTCCATTCAGCAACTGCTGTTCCATTAGCATCAACATATCCTGTTAATCCGCCCTTCCCTACTCTAATATTGTCCTGAAACCATGAATCATGTTCAAACACCTCAAAAGGAATTGCACTTTCATTACATCCAGAATTTTCAACAATTAATTTTATTGTATATCCTATAAAAATTTCTAAAGGGTTTCCTTGAGAAGTATAATCTATTATTTCTTCACTTTCCTCAGCCCAATATGAATTAGGTTCTTGACAAATACCTTCAACACAATCTCCTGCAGCACATGTCCCACAAACATCTCCACAACCATCATCTCCACATTCTTTTCCAACACAATCAGGAACACATGTACAAACACCATTAACACACTCATCTTCTCCGGTACATGTCCCACAACTTGTAACAGTTCTTAAATCCCCACAATTATCATTATCAGTAACACTTCCACATTCTTTTCCTAATCTTGAACAAAATAAAGTATTTGTTTCTGCTACACAAGAGGTTTCACAAGTTCCATAAACAGTATTCCAAGAACAAGAAGAATATAAATCGCAAGTAGATGACCCACAATTTCTAGTTATATAACCAGAACCAAGCTCATCACAGTTGTCTGACCAACGAGAACCAAAAACACACAGTCCAATAAGATTCGTCTTCTCAACACACCAATGAACATACCAAGTATCATCATCAATTATATAACCTAAATGCCCCGCATCGCTACATATAGTACAGCCATCATAATCAAAGTTTTCAGGATCATCTGCATTAATATACATAACACCTTCTTCCCAAAGACAATTATACCAAGGATTATCAAACTGGTCATACTCTAAGGTACACAGCTTGGGAACACCACCTGATGTATCTCTATATAAAGAATCATCACCATCATTAGCTGTACCTGGTCCTATTTTGTCAACATAAGTTCCAGAACAATATCGACTTTCACCTTCACAATATTGTCCACTGTCACAATCTGCATCACTCAAGCAGCCTGATGATGTACAACCAGGAGCATCATTACATAAAGCTTCAGATAATTCCTCACAAGAAAGTTTATCACAAGAAGAAGTATCAACCCATTTACAATCATAAATAGTTCCACATTCAGATTCAGCAAGTGACCAGCAATCTGTATATCCAGAGTACCATTCCTCGATAGTACAATAACCATTATCAGTCCATTGACAGCCAGCAATAGCGCTACAAGCACCAGATGTTGAAGCAGTACATGATGCTGTGTTTGAGCCATAACACACAGCACTTACAGAACTAACAGATAATATCATCAAAGCAAAAATTCCTATTAACAAATACAACCCCTTTTTCATATTATTTTTAAGGAATTATGTTTTATAAATATTGTTATCAATATTAAAAATATAATAAAATACCTATGTTAAAAACAAAGCATAAAACTTATATACTACTCTATCATAGTTACAATATACAAAGATGACAAGGTTCAAGCAAAAACTTATCAGAGGATTAGGTGCTTTTTTATTAGCAGGAGCTTTATTATTTCCTAAAGTTCAAGCACAAGAAAGATTAATAATTGATAATTTTTCTCAGCAAAATGATACAACATTAAATTATTATGGAAGCGGGGATATAAATTTAGATAATGCAATAAATTATCAAGATGTAGATAGATTAAATAGTTTAATTAATAAGACTTTTTCAGACCCTTTAGATGATAGATTAACTGATAGGGCAGATATTAATGGAGATGAAGTAATAGACAATCAAGATAAATTAGATTTAGAAAATTACCTTAATGAAAATATAAATTACCTTCCTTCAAACTGGAACAAATCTAATACAGCTGAAAAAACAAGTTGGTTTGAAAAAATGGTAGAGATTGATGAAACAGATAAAATTTCTTCTGTTCTTTGTTATGAATTTGCAATCCCTCTTGCAATTAATTTTCATGGATTTGAATCTTTAAAAGATGTTAATCCAGATGACTTTAAATGGAAATTTAGTAAGAATGGAAGATTTAACATTCCTATTTATTATGTGAATACAACAACTACTTCAGGAACACCCCATGCAATTAATGGTGTTTTAATAAGGGATAATCCTTTTGATTTTAATCATTGGTATTTTATTGAACCATTTAATGATAAGGAAATTAATTCTGGTGATTGGAATATGGCTATAAATAATTATGTAAAAATAAATAAATTAAATATAAATGAGGATGGGACATCTAGTACATCTCTAATAATTATGTGGTTTTTAGATGAAAGTGGAAATCCTACATTAACTTATACTAAACCATATGTTGTTCCTTCAAACCCAAATAAAGATACAATTCCACCTGAAATAAATTTATCAATTTCTGATTCAAGTTATTTTAATTCAAATGTTAATTTAGAATATTTAGTAAAAGAAAATCAAACATTTTTAGATAGCGCATATTATGGATTAAATGGTAATAAGCAAGACATTGATTGTGAACTTCCTTATACTTCAATAATTAGTTTACCAGTAGATTCAATCTCAGGTACAATTCCTCTTGCTTCAGAAGAAGGAGAACATAATTTAGTATTTTATGCAAATGATATTGCTAAACCACAGGGCAATGAAACAATATTAAATAGGTATTTTGTAATTGACAAAACCCCCCCCACTACATCTGATAATATCCCAGAAACATGGCAAAATTCTGATTTTGATGTGACTTTAACTCCAAGCGATGCACTTTCAGGTGTTGCATCTACTAAATATTGCATTAGTTCAACAAATGATTGCATACCTGATACAGAATACTCAGGTCCTGTTTCAATTTCACAAGAAGATGAAAAATACTTTAGATACTCTAGCACAGACAAGGCAGGAAATATTCAAGATATAGTAAGCAAAGAGACTAAGTTAGATAAAACCCCTCCTGAAATAACTGCATCAATTAATCATATTGAAGAAACAGATTCAGCAGAAATTGCAATTAATGTTTTAGAGGCAAATCCTGATTATTCAAGATATTCTTATAATGGTTCTGATTGGGCTTATTTTACTTCAGATACTTTATTCAAGGAGCAGTTAAATCAAGGAGAAAATATTTTAAATGTTGAATCACAAGATAAAGCAACAAACTTTTTAGAAAAAGAAACAACTTACAATTTTAACATAGTCCCCGACGCTGTAGAAAAGCCAAAAACATTAGAAGATTACTTTAAATTTTATCCAAATCCTGTTACAAATATTGGAAATTTTGAATTTTCTTTAGATAAACCGCAAAATTTAAGATTTAATATTTATGATATCACAGGAAAGCAATTAGAACAAAGAGTTATTAAGGGTAATTTAGGAGATAATAAAGTTTCTTGTGATTTTTCAAAATATTCTTCACAAATTTGTATTTATAGAATTGAAGGAGACAAAGGATATGTCAAGACTGGGAAGGTTTTTAAGAAGTAATCAAAACAATTATAAATTTCCCATACATTTCTCTTTCATGAAAAAACAAATATATAATCATTCTATTGATGTAGATAAAGAAGCATTGCAGCAGTTTAAAGAATGCTCATCTCAGGATTTTGTAACAGCAGCAGCTTTAATGCCAGATGCACACAAAGGATATGCTGCCCCAATAGGTGCTGTTCTTATAACAAAAGATTATGTTGTTCCTGCTTGGGTTGGTTTTGATATTGGATGTGGTTTAATTGCAGTGAGAATAAAAGGAAAAGATGTTTTAGAAAAAGCAAAACAAAACATTGAAAAAATATATAATAAAGTTATGCGGGAAATCCCAATGGGTGTTGGAAATACAAATAAAGGCAATTTAACAGAAAAAACAAAAAAAGAATTAAAAAAGTTAATAGATAAATTTGAAAAAGCAGAGCATGATAAAGGAATTTTAATGTATTTGAAAGATGTTGCACCAAGGCACTTAGGAACATTGGGGGGAGGAAACCATTTTATTGAATTAAGTTCATATAAAAAAGAATTATGGTTAATTATTCATTCTGGAAGTCGTGGAATAGGATATAGGGTAGCAAAAAAATACATGATAAAAGCAGCAAATGATAAAACAGATTATGAAAAAACATTTCCATTAGATGTTAAATCTAAATTAGGAAAAGAATATCTAAATATTTTAGATTTTGGACTTGAATTTGCTTTATTAAATAGATTGGAAATGAGTTATAAAGTAGTTGAAGCAATAGAAGAAGTTATAGGAGGAAAATTAAAATCAGAATTATGGGTAAATAAAAACCATAATCATGCTATCTTAGAAAAAGGGAAATATATTCATAGAAAAGGTGCAACTCCTGCAAAAAAAGCAGAAAGAGGAATTATACCTGGAAACATGAGGGATGGTTGTTTTTTAGTCGAGGGTTTAGGAAATTCAAAATTTCTAAATTCTTCATCACACGGAGCAGGAAGGATTTTAAGCAGAAAAAAAGCAAGAGAGAAAATAACAATCGAAGAATTTAAAAAAAGCATGAAAGGAATAAGAGGAACAATCTCAATGAAAACTTTAGATGAGGCTCCTATGGCTTACAAAGATATAAATAAAGTTATGAAAGCCCAGGAAAAGAGTGTTAAAATAAAAAAATATCTTCAGCCTTTTATAAATTGGAAAGGTTAATTTAAATAAATATTAGATAAAAGTTTTCCCTTTTGCCAATTTTTGTAACTAAAAATCCCTCTTTTACCTTTTGTAATTGAATCCTATAGTTTCCTGTTCTTATTCTAAATTCTTCATCTTTATTTTTTAATTTAATTATATCTACTGGTTGATTATTTTTGAATTTACTTAATGTATTTACTATCTTGTTTTGTATTCTTACATTTAGTTTCTTTATTTGTTTTTTAGAATTATTGGAAAAAATAATTTCCATCTTATAATCCAAGTTCTTTTTTAACTTCTTCAAGTGTGACAAAATTTCCTCGTGCATACTCTTTTTTTGCTTGTTTTATATCTTTTTTTGCTTGATTTGATAATTCTAAATGCGGTTCAATAAAATCCCAGATTATATCTTCATAACTCTCTCCGTCTTCCTTAAATTTTTTTAAAGTATTTAGTAAATCTGAACTAATTCTAATTGATGTTTGATTTTGCATATTAAATGTATGCATTATGCATATATAAACTTTTTTATTAACTATTAAAAACAATTAAACTCCCTTTACCACTCAGTATGAATATTTAATCTTTAAGTAGTCCAACAAAATATCTTAAGCAACTTAGGGTTATAGGCATCTAAATCAGCTGCAATCATAACAGACCTAACATAAATATCTTTTTTAGAGGATTCAATATTACAATTAGGATCATAATCAAAATCACATATTTTTGCTGTGCAATTTAAATATTCTGGAACTCTTGAAGTAATGTGGTTTTTTAAATCAACATTAAAATCCTTAAATTCTACAGAAGTTTCTCCTATTCCTAAGATATTTTCCCTATATACATTGTTTGATTGAATTTCTCTTAATATTGCGTTTTCAGTTGCATAAACTTTAGAAGAAATGTCTTTTACTTCTTTTTCTTGATTATTTATAATCAAGAATAAAAAACCAGCAATTAACAAAATTGCAACTAAAGCTTCTACAATTCTTATCCATCCTCTACGATTTTCTGGAAAAAAATTGTTATGCAAAATCTTTGATTTTAGCTTTTTATTTTTCATTTTTTTATCAGGCGTGACCCTCTCTTAAAGGAAGTTTCATAAAAGAAACCTTGGTGTCTTTTATTTACCATACTTCTATCTTCAAAAATCCAAATAATGTGTTTCCATTTTCATCAATATACTGGATAGGAGTTTCCTCTACAAAAACACTTCTATCTGTAGGGGGCTCTTGTATTTCTGCTTTTATTATAGGAGGTTCACTTCTCTGGCTATTATAAATATAAAAATTAAATTCTGTTCCTTCTGGAATCCCCAATTCTACTTTTAGTCCCTCATAATTTACATAATAAGTTTCATTTAATTTATACATTTTTGTTTCAAAAATCTCGCTAAAAGTTTTAACATAACCTACAGGATAATTTTTTGGAGAACATCCTGAAGGCCCATCATAAGGTAAAGGGATAATATCATCTGAATAAAATACAGTTATAACTCCTTGAAATCCAAGTCCTGTATTTACACGTATATTCAGGTCATTTACGTCATAAGTAAATGTTTCTTCAGAAGTCTGAAAGATTAAGTGTTCAAGCATATATTCTGAAATTTGCTGGTCATTTATTATTTGTTTCAAATTGACACAGGGTTGCGGACCAACAGGTTCTAACACATTAACAATCATAGTACTCATATTCCCTGTTGTATTTCCCAATAAATTCAAAGCAATATAATCTAAAATATAACTTTTATCTTTTTCTCTAACAGTTACAGGCTGAATTATAGTATATAAAAAAACCAAAAAAGTTACAAATATAACAAATGATACTACTACTCCAACATGTGAACCTTTTTTACTTATTATTTTTTTAATCATACTGCTACAGCACCCCCCATAATTATATTTGCCCCTGCAGATACTAAAAATGCAGTTAACATTAAAGCAAAAGAATGTTTTACACCAGCCTTAACATTTCCTTCTGAAAGTTTTCCAATTACTAATCCAGTAAAAAACCCTTGTATTAATAACATATATAAAAACGAACTTGACATTTCTTCTTGACTAATTCCTTCTGATCCAACAGACTGTATTCCTGCAACCCCAAGATCTCCCAAATCAGAAATTCCTGAAACCATTGGTAACATCTGAAATTGCATAACAAGTATAATAACTAAGAAAACAAAAAAGATAATATATCCTTGAACAACCAAAGTAGAAATAGAAGCTTTTCTTTCTTTTTTTAATTTATCAGACTCGCTGACAGCCCCTGCAACAGCTTCTAAAATTTCTCCAATTTCTCCTCCTGCTCTTTCTGCTTGCCCAATTAAAGTAATTGCTCTTGAAATAGTTTTATTATTAATATCTTTTGAAAAAACCTTAAGAGCAGCATTCAAAGGAATTCCCATTGCAATTTGATTGGATAATTTTTTGATATGCGGACTTAATTCACCATATGCCCTGCCCTTGACATTAAGAATGCTCTTACTTATTGGAGTGCCTGCCTTAACACTTTCAACTAAATTTCTAGAGAACTCTAAAAACATTTCTTCTTTTTCAGAAGCAATTCTATTTTCATGCATAATTGAAAATACAAAAGGAGCAAGTGCAACTATAAAACCTAATCCCACAAATAAAAAGAAAACTTTTGTTTCAGATAAAACAAGAGCTATAATTAAAAATACTACTCCGAATCCAATTCCTGTCCAGTGTGATTTACTCATTTCCATTTTTTTATTCTATCTCCCAAAAAAGGGAGGCTTGAAAATTTTAATTTTCATTGTTTCCATTTTTTTATTTATTTAACCATTCTTTATTTGCAAAAACGTCAAAAAGATAATATTTATTATTGTAACTCCTAAGACCATAATCAATGTAATTGTGCCTGTACTCATTGAAATTCCCAATCCACTAACTTTCATCATTATTAATAAAAGCATTAAAATCATAGGGGCAGCAACAACTAAACTAATGTAAATATCCATAAATGTCTCAGAAGCTTTTGATTCTTTTTCTTGTTCAATTCTATGCTCAAACAATAAACTCTTTGACCTTTCATCAAAAAAGTTAGGAAGATCTCCACCTGAATTTATTGTTGTTGCAAGACCACTAAGTAATTCAGATAATTTTTTACTTGGACTATTAAATGATGCTTTTCTCAAAGCACTAACAAAATTATAACCATGAATATTTATTTCATTTATTATTTTTGTAAACTCTTTTGCCAAATAAGGATATTCTTTTGTTTCTATAATTATGCTAAATATTTTACTCGGATCAATTAAAGAACCAGAAATAGCAGCCATATTTATTGTTGCAAAGGGAAGTTCATGATCAATTTTATAAGCAGTTGACTTCTTTTCAAGAGAAGGATAAAAGTACATAATAAAGAAAGTTATTATTGGGATAACAGCTACTAACCAGATAACCTTTAAAAACCTCATCCCAATATTTTCTGTAATTAATGTTATTATTGGAAGTTCTGCAGTAAGCTTAAAAAATAAGAAGAATACTGCTAAAAAGATTCCAATAAAAATTGATATAAAAGTTGTGAAATAAATAATAGAAACATAGGTTGTAGGAGTATATTGCATATTTGATTTAATTAAATCTCTCTCCAAAGTTTTAAACATTTTTTTGCCAATTACTTTAATAGACTTGTGAGAAAAAAACTTGTTAGCTTTTTTAGCATAAGTGTTTGGTCCTTTTTCTTTTTTCGCCTTAACTTTTTTTCCTTTTTTCATCAATCTTTTTAATGTTTCTTTTTCAAGTCCTTCAAGTTCTAACTCCTTGCTTAATTTAATTAACTTTTTTCTTTTTGTTGGAACTTCTTGGATTTCTTGAGCAGGTTGCTTAACTTGTTGTGGAAGAGAAGCCATCACAACATCTTGAACTGATTCTGCTTTTAGAGGTGAAATAAGTTCTACTCCTTTTTGAATAGGTTGTTTTAGAGGAACAGTCGCAGGCTCGGATTTTTCTGTAAGCGAAGCGACTGTGTTCGGCGAGCTTTTTTGTTCAACTCTTTCTGTAATTTTTGGAAGGGGTTTTGCCAAATACATTGCTTTTAAGTTTCTAAAAGCCCTATCATTTGCTTCTCTTAAATGTTTTTTTAAAGATTGTATTTGAGAAGTTATCATCTTTTTTTCATAATCTCCTTTTAATCTAATAAATTGTTTATACAAAACACCTAATTCTTTAGCAACTTTTTTCTCTCTTTCTACATTATTTTTTAACTCTTTTATTAAGATTTCAATTTTCATCGCGTCATTTCTCCTATCTTAACAAAAATATTAGAAATAAATCTTTTCATCTTATCAAAATTTACATAATCTTTTTTCCCATAATAGTCTTCTAATTTTGCTATAGATTCATCTAAAGTAACTATTAATTGATTAAGATATTCTAATCCATCCTTTTCAGGAATTTTCTCCTCTTTGTTCATTTTACATTTTTCTCTATTTTAATTCTAAACAATGTAAGATTTTTTATAATTATTTTTGCTTCTTCTATAGGAATTTCCCTGCCATAATAGTTTACTTGATTTCTTATTTTTCTAAATCTATCAAACTCCTCTGAGGAGATTTTATCCTTGCAAATTTCATTTAAAAATGCGCAAAAACATTCATGGTTATATATTTTAAAACCCTTTTTAATAGCAAACGCTTCCAAAAGCTCTCGCACTGATTCATAAATAAGGCTTATTTTTGCAGACGCAGTTATGCCATCTAATTTTAGTCTTTTACTAGATTCAAGTTTCTTTTTGCTAGATTTTATAAGGGAATCTATTAAATATACATCTTTCATAACCTCTTTTATAAATCTCTTATCTTTACATTCTTTCCAGTCCATTATTTTATCACCCCTTGAATAATATAACTATTAAGAATATTCATTTTAAGTTCTTTGCTATTGATATTTGATATAGATTTAAATTTGAATAATTGTATTTTTCTTTTGAAACTTTTCTCAAATTTTTTCAAATCAATATTTTTCTTGATATTTGTAAATACTACCAAATCAATATCAGAATCTTTTTTTGTTTCAAGTTTGGTTAAAGAGCCAAATAAGACAATTGTAGGGTCATATAACTGAGAATTTATATATTCAATAACATCTTTTAGATTTTGTTTCCAATATATTTTTGATAAATCTTTTAAAGTAGAATTTTCCCTATTCGCCCTAAATAAGAGATATCCTCTATCTATTCTTTTCTTAAGCAATCCTTCTAATTCAAGTTCTTTTAATAGTTTAGAAGCAGTAGGAGGGGTTATTTTCATGAGTCTAGAATACTCTCTAACTCCAACCTCATTATAACAATCTTCAATAAAAGGGTGTAGATTGTTAATTATCTTTAACATATGTAAATAATACTTAACAGGTGTTTATAAATCTTTACATCTATAGGGATGTATTGTTAAATATTAATCTACTCAATTCCAAACTTCTTCAAAACTAATAAAGGTTTTTTATAATATTCATTTATTACATCTTGAACTTTTTCAAAATCAAATATTTTGTTTTGATATAATTTGTAAATTAATTTAGTTCTTCTTCTAAACTCAATCTCTAATGTTTCAGCATCTAAACCATATCTTTTTCTTATCTTTTCAAAAATTTTACTATTTCTTTTAAAGTAAAACTTATCATCTACAGGGTTCCACATAAAAGGGGTATTTGTTACAGCAACTCCATCTCGATTTACATTAATAATTTCAACAACTTCTTTTAATTTTCTTGTTTCTTGTTTATTTACAATAGCATGTGTCATAACACAGACAGCATCTAAAACATTTAATAGAGAAGGAGATAATTCAATCGGGGGAGTTTCTAATCTTTTTATAACAGTGTCAATAGAATCTGCGTGAATAGTGCTTATAGAAGAATGTCCCGACGCCATACCCTGAAACAAAACAGAAGCTTCTTTACCTCTTACTTCTCCCACAATTACATAATCAGGATTTTGTCTAAATGAAGCTCTTAGCAAAGTGAATAAATCAATTTCTCCTAAACCTTCAATTCCTGTAGCAGATCTAACAACACTTGGAAGCCAGTTATCCCTAGGAAGATTTAATTCTCTCGTGTCTTCGATTGAAACGACTCTTGCTTCAGGAGGAATAAAAAACGCAATAGCATTTAACAGAGTAGTTTTTCCAGAAGAAGTACCGCCTGTAATTAAAAAATTCATTTTATATTGGATTAATAACCACATATAAGCTAAAATTTCTGGACTCAATGTTTTAAAAGCAACTAATTGAGGAGGAGTCCAAGGTTCTTTTGTGAACTTTCTAATTGTAAAAGTCGGACCTTTGCTAGTTATATCTTTAGTATATGTGGCATTTACTCTGCTTCCATCAGGAAGGCTACCATCTAAAATAGGTTTTGCATATGAAATATATTTTCCGCATCTTTGCGCAAGTTTCTCAACAAAACTTTCTAACCTTACTAAATCATTAAAAACTAAATTGGTTTTTATGTTTCTATAAATTCTATGGACAATATAAACAGGAGTTATTGCACCATTACATTCAATATCTTCTACAAAATAATCTCTCAATAAAGGATCTGTTTCATTAAATCCAATAAAATCTCTAGCAAGATAATAATAGATTTTTTTATAACTCTCATATGGAATATTCATCCCAAGCTCAATAGCCAGAATTTTAAATCTTTGGTGAATATACTCTAATATATTTTCTTTATCTTTTTCAATAACCTCTTCAAAATTCACCATATCTCTCATAGCAGTAATTATTTCTCCTCTACATTGTTCTTCTTGTGCATCTAAAATTGGTTCCTCAATGTCGTAAATTAATTCATATTCTTTAGGGTCCCAATAAATATGCGCAAATGAAAATGGAGAAATCAAAGGATATCTAACATCTATCTTTGTTTTATCTTTAACTTTTTGTAAGGGAGGGACTATTGGGTTAAAATCTATAGGAATTCTTGGGTATTTGTTTATATTCATTTGTTTTTTTCTGTTATTTTTAATTTAGTTTAATATCATGATAATTCAATATCTACAACTGTTTTGCTAGATCCATCTTTTCCTGAATTAGATATAATAAGGTTATAAGGGGTATCTGCTTTACTTATTGTTTTTAAATTGTCTTCTCCATAATAAGTAATATTGTAGTCAGAATAATCTCTGGTTATAGTAACAATACCAAGTTTTCCAACTTCCTCTGTTGTCACAATTAAATTTCCTTGCTGAATACTTTCTCCTGGTTCACTATAAATATATTTGCCTTCAAGTTCAAATAAAAGTTTATCGTCACTGCAATTTAATCTTAAATTTCCTTTTCTAATAGCAATTTTAATAACTCTTTTATTTCCTGCACCTGCTTGGATAACTTCTGTTATAACTAAATCTAAATCTTCCATCATCCCAATTGATTGTTCTATAACTGATTTATCCTTGAGTTTTTCTATCCCTGGTTTTGCAAATGCAAGAACAAGACCTATTAATACAAACGCAATTAATGTGTATATTACAGTTTCAACCCAAATCTGCCCTCTACGGTTTTTCAGAGAAAAATTGTAGCAGGAAATCTCCGATTTCACTCTTTTATTCATATATTAAAGAACTAATTTTAATTTATAATCTTTTCCTTCTAATAAAAATTAACTAGAACAAAATCCTATGTTTGTAAAAGTATCCCCTTCACATAAATTTCCATTTATTTTAGGAGCAATTTTTATTGAGAGGGGTGTTTCAATAATATTCGTAGCAATATATGTAACACCTGTATTTTTGCCTGGAACCTTTACTAGACTTGTTCTATCATAATTTTTTAGTCCCACGTCAGTTGGTTCATTTGTTAATTCAAAACTTACAGAAGAGGTTTCATCTTCTATAACCATAAATAATCCATCAATATTAATATCTCCCACTTCTATAGAAACATACATTTCATTTTTATTCATATCATAACATGTGTATTTACTATTTACAGCAACTTTCCCAAGAAGATCATAACAAGATTTTGCCTCATCTAATCCCTCATCAACTACTTTGTTTACAATATTCCATATGATGCCTGTTCCTGCTAAAACAATAACAATTAGAATCATAACAGCAATAATAGCAGACATGGCTTTTTTATTCATCATTTTATAATATTACATAACCATATTGTTCCCCACAAGCATGAGTTTTTCTACCCCCTTTATCAGAAAGTCCAATTAAAACAGGCATAAGAATTATTTCATCTGGAGTTCCAACATATGTGCCTATATATCCTGAATAAACCCCTCCTTGTTTTAATCCTTCTTTAGGCCAAGGAGGATCTAGATTAGGGATCTCATTTAATTCAATTGTTTCATATCCTCCTGCACTTTCTATTTTCAAGTTTAATTCAAATACAGGTATATTTCCATCATTAGTTACATATAAAATGCCTTCAGAATAACTTACATATAACTCCACATCTTCACAAACCAATTCTATATTTTTTCCAAATTTCACACCATAATCACCAACCACACCTCGAAGCCATAAGAAAATAATCAATGCAATAACAACAACCATAGCAACTAATAATATAGTAGCAATAACAGGAGATATTGCTTTTTTTCCAAACCTCTTTTCCATAATGTTTTAAATAATCTTTTATTTTTAAACTCTTTTATTAACAAGTAAGTTCTTCTTTAATCTTAGCATCTCCACAACTCACCAATCTTATTTTATTATCTTGTTCTTGATATCTTATAGGAATTATTTCAATAGAATAAATAGGGCCAATTTCAGTTAAGTCAAATTTATGTGTTTTTTCTGAGTTTGGTCCTAAGGTATTTTCATTACCCTCTTTAAATAAAATAGAATTGCCTACTTTAATTCCTCCTTCCGAGAGTTTTGATGATAAATCTATTGTTGCTAATTCTTGTTCTGGAGAATTTGTTGCACGTATAAAATACCCAGTTAAATTAAATTTCCCATTATTTTTAAGGGTTATTTGCAATTCATCACTATCACACAAATAATTTTTTATAAAAATAGAAGTTGTCTCAGGACATTCAAGGGCTGCTTTTGGAACATAAGTTTTAAGCCAGGCATAAACAATAACACTCAGAAATATAGCAGCACTTATTAACAAGATATACCCAATCATTGGACTTACTGCTTTTTTATTTTTCATTATACTAATTCTCTTTTTTATTTTTCATTATACTAATTCTCTTTTTTATTTTTTCTAAAATTTTCTTAGAAGGTTTATTAGGGATTATTGCTATGATTTCTTTGTTATATTCAAAATTTCTTTAAGTAATGTTTTTTACTTTTAGAGGCACTTTGGATAAATCAACTTTACCACCTTCTTTTATTTTTTATAAATTATTACAAGCACCTGATAACTAACTTAAGAAAAGATAATATTTAAAGTTTTCACTTAAGATTATTTAAATTAAGAATTAAACACAGTTAGGTAAACTATTACAACAATCAGTTGATTCATCCCAAATTTCGTATGCATCGCCGCTTATAATTTCTAAAGGATATGCTAAGAGAAGATGAACTATTGCAGAATAATTATAAGCATATTCACTATATGAATAATATGAAATTAAGAAACATTGAGTATCATCAACTTCTGGGAAAGCAACAAAATCATTTGAATATTTACCATCCTCTTTTGGAAGTGAATTATCATCAAAATAAAGTCCTGAATCTGGAGGCCATATATTATCAACATTTCCTCCAAAAAGATAATTTATTTCCACGCAAGAATTTCCAACACATTTAAATCCTGGGCCGCACCCTATCAATTCTCCACAATCAGTATACACTCCGCAAATTTCATAAACTCCACACTCAAGCCCCAAAGATTCACAAGTAGAAGTACATTCTTCTTCAAGAATGCATGTACCCACATTACATACATAACCCTCGCCATGTAATTCTGTACAATTTCCACAATATATGAAGTTTCCGCAATTATTAAAGAAAGTACCACAATCAATACCTTCACAAGTTATTGAACCATCATCCTCGCAATTTTCATCAATACATGACTGGTTATCTGCACAATCATACCCTTCAGTACAAGGCCCACATTCATCCTCATCTCCGCAATTATTTGATGAGGCACCACATTCTAATCCAATACAATCAGGAATACACGCTTTCCATTCTGTTATCATCTCCCTAACCTTGGCATTTCCACAACTCACCAATCTTATTTTATTATCTTCTTTTTGATATCTTATAGGAATTATTTCAATAGAATAAATAGAGTCAATTTCAGTTAAATTAAATCTCTGCATTGTTTCTGAGTTTGGTCCTAAAGTATTTTCATTACCCTCTTTAAATAAAATAGAATTGCCTACTTTAACCCCACCATCCAGAAGTTTTGATGATAAATCTATTGTTGCTAATTCTTGTTCTGGAGAATTTGTTGCACGTATAAAATACCCAGTTAAATTAAATTTCCCATTATTTTTAAGGGTTATTTGCAATTCATCGCCGTCATATAAGTAATCTTTTATAAAAATAGAAGTTGTATCAGGGCATTCAGGGGTTGCTTTTGGAACATAAGTTTTAAGCCAAGCATAAACAATAACCCCTATGAATATAGCAGCACTTATTAACAAGACATATCCAATCATAACACTTACTGCTTTTTTGTTTTTTCTTTTAATTTTTTTAAGCATTTTATTTAGCCTGTTGCGACAAAGAGCTCTCCTTTAATTTCTTGAGATATTAAAAAATAAAAATTCTCTCCACCTACTAAATCAAATTCATAATTTATATCTTCTAAAGTAAAGATTATTTTATCTCCTTGGGTTATTGGGTCTGGAACTTCGTCTAGTAATGTTCTGTCCACACCATTAACATATTTATACGCTTCTATGTTTGGCTCCTCCCCCATTATAAAATATAATTGAATGTCACTTCCTAGATGAGAAGAATAATCTTTTCCATATTGTTGCATTTGATTTCCAGAAATGTCATATTCTAAAACCTTTTGAGTTTCAATTTTTAATTCCTCTTTTAAATTATTAACAATTACGGTCTGACTTTTTTGAATATAATTTGAAATTCCAATAAGACCGACTACAACAGAGATGATGATTATTCCAGCAACAAGATAAAACTGCCCTTTCTTATCCACTCTTTTATTCATGTATTAGAGAATAAAAATAGATTTATTAATTTAATGTTTTAGATTCAGTGTAGACAGAGTAGTTAGCTCAAAGATAATCAAAAAGCTACCTTTATTTTTCCTCAGTCTTGCGACCCGCCAAGCATCTTAATAAATGTTTAGGGCTGCTCCGATCAAGGTCTGACCCAGTTCGCACCTACAAGATCAAAGCGGACAAAACATCAACGTCCAAACAAAGACTTTTCAACGCACTATTCACGCCCTACTCGTAGTCTGCCATAAAGTCCATTTGCAAGCAGCAGAGGACTAACCTGCTGACCTAGTCTACATAAAAAAAGAGAAATAAGAGTATTTAAGGGTTATGATTTTTTGGAGGTATAAAGTTGGGGATGGATGATTAAATCATTTTTAGTTAGATTTAAAATCACATAATTCTTGTAAGATTAATGATAAAAGTTAACTTATCAGAGGGAGATAGCGTGTCTAATCAAGTAAAAGATTCATTAAAGATTATATCTGAAATTGATAAGGCTTTTGACAAAAGAGAAAAAATAAACTTAGATTTATCCAATGTTAAATGGGTTCTCCCATGTTCAGTAATTTTAATAAGTGGAAAGTTAATGGAAGTTCTTAGCAAGGGGGCAGAAATAAGCTATATATCTCCAAAAGATTTAAATGTTAAACAATGGTTTTCTAATATTGGTTTCCCTTTAGGTAAAAAATCAGATGGAGACACTTTTATTTCAATTAAACATTTTCCAAATAATCCTCAAAATAAAAACCAAGTTAATGAAGAAGCAAATGAAGTTCTTCAGAAAATGGAGGGGAAAATCCCTAACTCTTTTGGAGATAGTATTAGATATATCTTAGGGGAGTTAGTTGCAAATATAGATGAACACTCTAGTTTTACTTTTGCTTCTTTAATGGCGCAATATTATCCAAAAAAAGAGCACTTAGATTTAGCTGTATTAGACAATGGAATTACAATTCCTTTTAATTTTGAAAAAAGTAATATTAATTTTGAGAAAGATTCTGAAGCAATCAAAAAAGCATTATATGGAGAAATAACTACCAAAAGAGATGAACTAATGAGAGGATATGGATTAAAATCTTGTAAAGACATATCTCTAAAAGAGGTAAAAGGAGAGTTACATATAGTTTCCAGAAAAGGTATTATTATATTAAAAGAAAGTAAAAAACCTATATTTTATGACTTTGATGATGTTTCTCTAGAGGGAACTTTCCTTTATTTTAGGCTTCCAACACCTAAAAAGAAGGTAAATATTTATCCTTATCTTGAAGGATAGTAAGATTTAAATATATACATCAATATATTAATATATGGAAAAAAGGATTTTATTGTTAGAGAGATTTGGCGATAATATCTTCACACGAAATACTATTTCTGTATTTTTTGAGGAGATAAATAAGATGAAAGAAGCAGAAATAGAGCTTGATTTTTCAAGTGTGGATTTTATTTCGCGGTCTTGTGCTGACGAATATTTGAAGAGAAAACAAAGTTCAAAGAAGAAAATCTTAGAGGTCAATATGTCAAAGGAAGTGTGCTCAATGTTCAATGTAGTTAAAAACCAATACAAAAAAGCAGGAGTTGTTATCTCTTTTGATACTTATAATACTAAAAACAAAAAGCTTATTCCTGCATAAAATTACATTATACTTTTCTTTTTCCCCATAACCCCCCAAAAAAATCAACCCAAACTCTCACAAGCCAGCCCATTTCTATCTGCATCTAACCTGTGAATATCATCATCCCCGCAATATTCAAAAACTTCTTGTGCTTCTGCCTGTGTTAAGAAATCACCGCAATTATATGTGTCTGATTCACAATTATATTCAGTATTTGCAGATGTATCTTGTTTTTCCCATGGAACAATTTTAATAATTAAAAAAATAAGTAATCCAAGAACTATAACTATTCCTAAAGTCAAGAAGATTATTTTTCTATTCATTCTCTTTTTTTAGAATTAATTTATTTCCCTTAACTTCTGTTTCTAATTCTTGCCCTGATTTCCAGTTGAGTTTCTTCAGAAGTATTTGAGGAATTACTACCCAAAATTTCTTATATTTTTTATCACCAACTTTTCTACTAACTTGTGATTGAAGTTTCATTTAACTATTAGATACCTATTACTTATAAATATTTCAATAATAGCCTAAATTTAGTTAGATACCTAAAATTATATAAAGGTTAGATACCTAAATAATATATGTCAATCTGCTATCACAAAGAAGTATTTATCCCAGGATTTGTTGTTGCTTATATGACTTTTGCTGTATTTGTCTTATTTGGAGATGTTATTCGGGAGTGGATTGGGAAGGTTCGGAAGTTATCTGTTTAATATAATAGAAAACTATAAAATTGCGTAAGACTTATGGGGTTTATGGCAAAAATTAAAATTTTAATGTTCGTTTTAATATTCATTTTGTTGTTAAATTCGATTATAGCTAATCAAATTGACATTTTACCAAAAGAAAATAAAGATTATGTATCAATACAAGAATATTCTTATATAGAAGGATGGTATGGAAATAGGAAGTTACATTCTTATATTGGGATTGATGTTGTTTTTAAAAATTTAACAAAAGAACCAAATAAAAACATTACATTGGCAATTCTCCCTACAAATCAAGCGAGGCATAGTGAAGTAGATAAAATAAAATTACTCAATATAAGTTTTTGTAAAGGACATATTGATAGAGGAGACTATAAGATTTCTTTAAAAAATTGCAGAGGAGAAGTTAAGGATATTACTGATATATGTTCTTCTAAAGATTTGATAAATCGTAAAATGTTTGAATGTGTTCTTCCGTATACTCTTTTAGAAGAAGATAGATATGGTTTTTATATCGAATACATGATAGAAGATTTTATTGTTAAACAAGGCGACAATTATATTTTTACAGATGTTGATGAATTGCCAGAAGGGGCAGATAAAACAATCATACTTCCTAAGAAAGCCTTAATCAAAACTCTGCCTGAAAAAACACTTTCTATAATTTCTGAGGATGAAAGATGGGTAATAAGTTTAAATAAGGCTTCAAGATCAGGGAGGTGGTATTTCTTAATTTACGAAAGAATTCCATGGTATAAGGGATTTTTAGGATATTTAATTGCTTTTCTTTTAGGAGGATTATTGCTTTATTTCTTTAGCAATCGTTCTCAAAAAAAACATAGAAAAGAAATCATTAGTAAAATAAGAACTTCTTTATATAATATCAAAAAACGAAATTAACTAAACTCTCCTAATTCAATAACTTTCCCATAAAACTAACGAATTTATTCTTAAGCTGGAATTAATTGTTTTGACTTTATTGATTTTGCTAAAGCATCTTCACCTAAAATATCACTTTTAGTTAAACTCCAAGATATTTTAATAATATTTTTAACAAAAGTATTTTCCATATTAAATTTATAATAATCAGACTTACCAACCCTTCGAGATTTGATTAAAATATTT